>JAABVA010000191.1_pt1 | contig 81653 bp, 85 predicted proteins | sample 5560331 | NCBI WGS metagenome assembly JAABVA01 (sample SAMN12812661, study PRJNA571458) | rock metagenome | isolation source: Antarctica rocks | place: Antarctica: Victoria Land, Mt New Zealand sud | collected 2016-01-07
TCTGCGAGAACAAATGATCTTAGCTCAAGCATATCAGAAACAATTCGCTAATGTTCATCGACAACACGTTCTCAAGTATGCAATTAATGATATGATTTGATTAGATGCTCGCAATCTGATGATTCATCGACTCAGCAAGAAGTTATCTAATAAATTCGAGAAATCTTTCAGAATCATCAAAATTGTTAGTTCTCATTCTTATCAGCTAAAGTTGTTCAATGACTGATTCTGTTTCGACGTCTTTCATACTTATCTGCTTCATTCTGCGATCAACGATCTCTTATCTGAACAAATATCTCTCGCGTCGTTTTTGATAGTCTTCGTCGAAGAAGTGCTTAGCTGAGAGATGAACGAAATATTGAACTTTCGAATAAAGAACTCTCAGCTAGAGTATTTAATTAAGTGAATTGAAATAGAAGAAAACAGTTGAGTAAAGTTTGCGAATGTGATGAATGTCATCGAAGTCATGAACGTCTATCACGCTCGAAATCTCGATCGTTCGAGTAAGAATTCATGAATCGCTTACGTGCAAGAAAGCAGCGACTCTGAATATGAGTCAGAGAATTAAAAGTCTCGCAGAAGCTTCGACTTCAAAAAGAGAGATCTATTGTCATGATTTTAGCATGTGTTACTCGAAAGATGTTGGGAAAAGAGGTGTTAGATTACTTAGATGATGTTGAACAATATTATAGATGATGATAGATGTGAGATTATCAGTGATGTTATGAGAGCTCTTCGATACGAATGATACTCAGCGTTCATGAGATATAAGAATCTCTGAATGATCTCTTTCTTTTCTTTCTTCTTCGTGCAACGTCTTGTATCTAAAATCTAGTTATTAGAATTTCATTCTGGTTTCATTCAGCTCTCAGTTCGTGACAGTTGAGTTTTCAACTCATCAAGACTCAATTCAAGTCAGAATTCTTGATTCAAGTATTTAAGTTGAATTGAGATGTTCAATTCAAGTATTCAAGTTGAGTTAGAGAATTGAAATCAAGTATTGACTTGAAATTCTCGATTCAGCTCATCAAGACATGAAGATAGATAGATAAATATTCTATTATGACTTTCTATCATGTTTTTCTATCATAGCTTCACTTTATGACTTCTCTTCATGACTCTTTTTCATGACTTTTCTTCATGACTTCTCTTCATGACTTTCTATCAAACAGTCTTCATAGTTTTTTGTCATGACTTTCTATCATAGCTTTCTATCATAGTCTTCTATCAAAGCTCTCTATCAAACGATCTTCATGTTTTTCTTCATGTTTTCCTTTATGACTTTCTATCAAAAAGATAATGCAAAAAGGTAATGCAAAGGCGAAAAACCGGGAAAATTTCTATATTTAGCTCTCTTGACGTCATTTTCGATTGTTTAACGAGTCAAGTCAGAAACTCGAATTGAACCCTGATTCGAGATCGATATTAAGTCGAATCACGATGTTGAAATCGAGTATTCGAGTCGAGTCAGAAGATTGGTACCGAGTAATCGGGCCGGGTCAGAATGTAGGTATGAAAACCCGGCTCGACGGTCAGCCTAAATCTCATTTACTAGATTAAATCTCGATATTTTTCAATTATTTTTGAAGCATTGAACTCGACTGATTCAAAGCTACAATTATGTCTCTTAAAGTATGTGAAATAGTCAGCGCGCAGAAATCAATTCGGGCGAAGAAAGATGGTGACAGCTGAGCGATTGAGTCGTCGCAACCCTCAATATCTCTCACTTCATTTGCCGAGTCAAATCTGCGTCTTTTCCCCTGATTTCTGAATCGTTGCAGTCGTTTCGACCGGCTCGACAATTCGTGTCATAGAAAGTACGAAGCTCGAGGACGTTGAGAGGGCGTTCGGGTGGGGTGACGGATCGACGTGCCAAGCGAATCGCCGCCGGAAGGGTTTGAGAGCGTCATCTCAGCGATGACGGTCGGGAATAAGAGGTATATCTCTCTTGAAGAGACACTCGAGAAGACACTCGAAGGGGAAACAGAGGTGGGGAAGCGGAAGCGAGACTCATGGAGGGAGAAAGAGCGAAGGCGACTTCATCTTCTGCCGGCGACGGCGTTGGCGCGAGCCTTTGCAGAGGGATTAACTCGGCGACGGGTAGAAGGGGTCATCGGCAGCGATGACAGTGAATTGGGTAGCGGTGTGGGTAGCGATGTGGCTGACAGTGTGGGTAGCAGTGTGGGTAGCAGGTGCGAAAGCGCGTTTCTAGCTGAAATTGAGGGATGAAGAAACAGAAAGGGATGAAGGGGGAAAACAGTAGGGGACGGCCTATTTATCCCCCTTTTCCCCGCTTCATCTTCTTGTTCCCTAGCTGCTGAGGTTGGCTGGTAGTCGAGGTAGCAACCCCCCCTTCGCTTGCCGACAGCCTTCAGTCAAGCTGATTCTTATAAAAAGATCAATGATCTACTACGTCTAGGCTCTGAACTCTTCACTTCGACATCAATGACAGCAAGCTTCAGACAAAAGAAGAAGAAGCAGCTGATAGTTAAGCTACGAGTCAGACAGCTGAAGCAGGGACAGAAGCAGAAGCAGAAGCAGAAGCAAAGAAATAACGTGATATCTACAACTGGTCAATCAGAGCGAGGCATGCGTATCAGAAGGGCCTCAAAGAGGTCATATTATCTACGTAGTTCATCGTTTGAAGCAATAAAATATGAGATGTGGATTTTCAGCCCTATAGGGCTGCACGACTGCTAGGTTTAGCCGAGTGCTAGGTGAACCCTTCTAAGGCAAACAAGGAATCTGCGAAAACAGCGTGAATTTGATCGGAACAGTCATGTGTAGCATAGCTGTTCGGAGTGTAGTTGCATTCACCTGGCTATGGGTCACATCTACCAGCACGCGATCTTGCTCTATATAGCTAGCTCACTCCTGGTCTAGACTAGTTCAATGCGTCGATCACCGAATAGGGCTAGTTGGTCTGTTGAAGCCTGGGACAGATAGCCGGGTCAATTGGGTAGCATAGTCACACAACCGTGATTTGATTCATGAGAGTCATTTGGGTGCTTAAAGACGCCCGCTCCCCCATCCGCAAACCTCGTCCTTCTTCCTTTCTCTACCAACATCTGCAATCTTGCCTGGTCTACAGTTACAAATCTTCAGCACATTAGAGAAAGCTTCAGTTAGACATAACCCTACTTACGACGTCACCCATTTGTTTTACAGCAACGACTTCATACCTTCCTCTCAGCATAGTCGCACAATAGCATACTTCAGGCTTACCGCTTGTTCGACTTCCTTCCCCTTGAGCTTCGAAATCTCGCACGCTTCTTTTCCTCAATTCCACCTCCCCTTATCTATCTTCCCCTTTGACCTCACTGCATTCCGTCATGTCGTATCCTCCCTTCAACGAAAGGATCATTGAGCCAGCGAAGCTTGGTGGTTTCGGCAAGGACTTTGCGCAAGAGCAGGGTGGCCTTCGCGGCCGCGTTTTTGCCTCCATGTGCCCCCCCGACATCTCTCCTGGAACGCGAATTGTGGCGGTCTGCGGTCCAAATGACTACATGGACAACGCGTCTCCAGACAACGATGGCTGGATCTTCTCCGATTTCTACCTATTTCACCATCTTTTCAGGAATACTTCGCCAAACCAGGTTTGGCTTACTTGCGTCGATCCGGAGACTATGGTGAAGAAATACGGAGAATACGCGCACGGAAGCCCGAACAGGGAACGAAGAGTAGTTTTGGATGATTCGATGTTGTCCAACTTGCCAAATCTTCGTGTTGTGAACACTAGTAAGACATCGACAAAAGACATGCTGCTCGATAGATTCGTGGCGACTGTCAGGGACGAATGTGTCGAGGCAATACGCAAAGACCAGAATGTTCTAGTCCTTATCTTTGCACATGGTAGAAAGCGGACCTCGGCGATCTCCCTCGGCGGTAACAAGCTTGGTATCGAGAGCCCTAAACTACAGAGGGAGTATTTCGCGGGCCAGATCCCCCGTAATGCCAAGGTGACACTTCTCACGACGTCCTGCTACGGCGGCGGCTGGGCGCAAACTCCAAATCTGAACACGACTACCATGGCTGCCGTGGACGAATCTAACGAGTCGCTATCTTGGCCACACAGTGATAGTTCTCTTCGTCACTGCGGGTCCAGGTATGCGACTGGGGTTACACAAGCTCTCATCAAAATGAGCTTTCCAGAGTGGCAACTGGACGAAGGCACTTATTCAAGAATAGAATCCGACAACTCGACATCAGCCACGTACGTCCAACTCGCCAAGACAATCCGACATACTCTTTTCGAAGAGGTAGACAAGAGGGAGTCCAACACCATTTCCTTTTCCGCAAGAGATGACCATTGGGCCATGGAGTGGCGTGTACGCACGGGAATAAGCACGCTCTCCGATTATGAAGGCAAATGGAAAGAACTCCGGTTTCTCGAGCCAACGTCGGCCGCAAGCGGCGTCAGCCAGGTAGGATCCGTCCAGCTCGCCGAAGACAGACCACCGTATCGCTATCAACAAGCCTTACAAATAGTCAAACGGAAAGCGCTCGTATACCTTGCGAGCAACCCGGGTCCCGACGAGTCGGCCAAGAACATCCATCTTCATGGGTCAATCCGAAAGCTGATGAAGGGACAAAACCCTCCTCCGGAAGCCCTCATGGTAATCAGCAGATCGTTGGACTATCGGCAATGGCAAATAATGGCGCAAGCCAACCTGTTACGAGACGAACTCGGCCTCTCCTGCCCCGACTGTGAAGAAGTCGATCCGCAAGGGCCTATGCAACCCGGAATGTTCAATCGCGTGTGCGGCTACTTTCTGTTCAGCGAACCCGCCGAGGACGAAGGCTGGGAATACGCCAAAGGCGAACGATACCTCACAGTCGCCATCACGCGAGCTGGCTGGGCCGCCGAGAAGGCCGAGCATGAGCTGTCGAGGGTGAAGCAGGTTGTCGGTGAGTATCCTAAGCCGTCAGGTTATTTGTCGACCACGTATTGACTCATCTCTTCTTCTTCTTCCAGCTCAACAGGAACGGTTCAATCTCACCGCCAAGACCCTCGGCCTCGAGAGAAACCAAGCGATCCGCGGCTTCCTCTCCGACTTGAGCAAATCGACTAGAAAACGCCTGCGTTCGCTCTCCCCCGTCAAGCATAGCCGGAAGTCGGTCTAAGGTGTTTTTAGCGGGATGTTCTTTACGCAGCAGGGGGAGCATTCTTAGCGCCTGCTCGTAATACAACGGATGGCCAATGGTGCAAGACGTGGTGGTGGAGGTTGAGAATTCTGGCTGCAAGGCGTTTTTCGGTTGTTTTTGTTTCTTCCTCTCTTTCTTTCTTTCCTTTTTTCTTTCTTAGGGCCGACATGGAAGAACATTCCGAGTACTTCCGAGGCGCAAATATGGAAAGGCGTGGTGGAGAGTGCGGAAACCCTCGACTTTGATAGATGATAGGAAGGGAATGCAGGCATGTCATACCAAATTCTGCAAATAAAAAGAAAATCTCCTTCTCACAAAGCATGCTGGTTGTGCCACATATGAATTGAGCAGTCTTGGAAAAGCATAAGAATGAATTACCTAACGTGCGACCCATCTCCCGACGTCAAACCCATGTTGCATTTCCTTTCCTATACCCTCGGTTCGCTCCTCTCTTTCTCTCACTCTTTGTCTCATCATGACTCTCGTCCCATACGTCACATCACTCTCACCCTCACCTCCCTCTCACCCTTAGCTCCCTTTCACCCTCACCTCCCTCTCACCCTCACCTCCCTCTCATCCTCATGTCCTCCTCCCTTCCCTCTCACCCTTACCTCCCTCTCATCATCGTGCCCTCCTCGCAATCCCCAAACCCTATACCCGCTCACAACCATACCCCCAACCACGACCGTCACCATCCACCCACCCATCCCTGCAGTCCCTTCCCCAACCCTCCCCACCCCCCCACTCTTCGCGCTCCCACTCTTCACCAGCCCCACACTCCCCGTCAACGTCCCCATCCCCACGCTCCGGCTCTGCACCTCCGCCACTCTCGTCAAACTCCCAGCAAACGTCTGCGTGAACACCACGGGCACCTGTTTCGTCACCCCGCCCACGACCGTGTTCTGGTTGACGGTCGTGACCGGGTTCGCTTGGGTCGGCGGAGTGGTGGCCACGGGGGCGGCCGCGGCGGACGCTGGTTTGACGGCTGCGGGGACGGCTGCGGGGTTGGCAGGAGCGGCGGCACCACCTACGGGGGCTACGCCGACGGGGGCCGGGGCGGCTGCTACGGGGGCGGCGGGGACGGCGACAGGGGGCGGCGGCTTGCCGAAGTTCAAGGTGGGGTTGGGCGGTTTGTATCGAGAGGGTTTCTTCCGATGGTGTGGGTGATGTGGTGGCTTGGGAGATGACCCTATTGCATAGCGTACATTGGTTTAAAAGAGCGTTTGAAGAAAGAGCTGATAATTATGTTTAAAGCGAAAGACAAAAAGTATCACGAACGACAATCAGACATTAATTCGTTACTAGACATAGGAAACTTATAGCCATTCTGGTAGTGTTGGAATTTCAGGTGTGATTTGGTTGGTAATCTCCGCCCTATAAGGCTGGGGAGGCCGCTAGTAGAGATTTCACCTTCCACCTCCTAGATAGACTCTTCAATCCAGCTTCAACCCCATATACTAAATGCCTCATATGACCTCGTGTTCCAACAGGTAGAAGTTCGATGAACGTGCTGAGAGATTTTCGCCACAGCCGAATTTTCGTTAGCAAGAACTCTCTATAACCAGCTTCGACTGTAATTAATGGTACGAAGCATAGGGGAAATAGTTTTATGATCTTACGCGGACGACAGCTAAGATCTTGTCTTTGAGAATGGTATTTCTGCCACCCTGAGCAATCTAATAAAACCAAGGTTATCTATGCGCCCGGCCTGCCTCAGCCACGCCGGGCTTAGCGATGCAGAATGCAGGAATTGCTCTCAATCAACAAGTTACGTGCTACAGGATCGTCTATTCTAATGTTTATCATATTTTTGCGACCAATGCCATGTCGAACATAAGAGAGATTGCTGTTTACTACCAATCTCCAGTGCCTGAAGAATAGCAACAATGAGTCCCTAGATGGCCTTCAGCAACGCTTGCGTTGAGGGTATAGAGAAATCGCACTCATTGATGGTGCCGAGAAAGAGTTGTCAACCTTGGTGTATTTCAGATTTTGGAGCAGCGTCTCACAATTGGTATTGCTTCCCTAGTAAGCTCGTCTAACCAACCTTCGAAGGAACGGTTTCTGGCCTTCGTCGAATTTTGATGGGACCGTTGAAAGCAGGGGTGGGGAAAAACCCTATAGCCAAGTCCGACCGCTTTTCCTCAATCGGCATGATCTCGTATTTCGAGAAGATATATGCAAAAACGAGTTTCATTTCGTCCGCGGCAAAGAATCGGCCAGGGCATGAATGCTTACCATGGCCGAAAGGCAAGTATACCTCACTGGTTGCCGCCAATGATTGGGAGAGAGGTTTGGGACTCTCGGTTCCGTTCTCTGCGGGCTGTTCCAAAACTCGAGAATAGCGGAAGGCGTCGTATGTCGTCGCATTCGGGTAGATAGATTCATCGTTGTGCAAGCCATGGGAAGATATGCAGACCCGTGAGCCCTTGGGCAAATGTAGGCCATTCTCCATAGTGACGCCTTTAGGAGCGGTCACTTCACGGGCAAGGGCTTTGAAGATGGCATGGAGCCTGAGCGTTTCCTTCATCGAACTGTCTGTCCTTACCATCCTCAATAAGTCTTCCTTCTTTGGTTGGCCATCACTAGCTTTGAGCATGTTCAAGGCTTCCTCTCGGAGAGTCTCTGCGAATTTTTTGGCAGGAGAGCTCGACAAGATATCGAATAGAGTGCTAGTGATCGTCATGGTCGTGGTCTCGATCGCGGCAAAATTGGCCATGAATAGACGCCCAATGAGGAGGTTTTCAAGGCCTTTTCGTGGTTCCCCTCGATGAAGCGAGTCCTCTACCAGCCACGTGATCAGGTCATTGGGCAGAGCAGGTCTACCGTTCGGATCTTTATTCATAGCTTCAACATCGGCGAGACGTTGAAGCATGACAGGTTGAAGGTATCTTGCACATCTTGATACGTATATTCGATTGAAAAAGGTGGTGAACTTCGAGGCCACTGGCTTGATAAAGTCTGGAAACATGCATAGAAGGAGGCCACTGGGGATAACGCATGATGAGAGTTTCGACGAATTGCGGAGGTAATCTTCGTTGTGGCCTGCCAAACGTTAGACGTTCCAATCATCAGAGTATCGGGTTAGGTAAAGTGATGGCATCGTACATAATGGTTCCCCAATAAAAACACGAGTTGATACTCGTAAAACAACTTCCCGCATAGTATCGAAGAGAGATACCGGTCTCCAGTCCGTACCGAAACCCCACACGTCGTCCAAGGCAGCAGAAATCTCATCATCCATGACGGGGACCAAGGTTTTCAGGTGTTTCATCATGTCTCGACGGAGAACATTGTACACGGTATGATCACCTACTAACTGAGGATTGAGAAACGCGTACCGAACTTGGGTTATCTCATCATGTATGGGCGTAGGGCTCATCGCAAGTTCGGGCTGAGTGATGATCCATCTTATGGACGATGGAGGAAGGACAACCTCCGGACGGCTAAAGGGAAGTGGGATGAGAACAGCTTTCCCAAGTTTGTTGAACTTGTAAATTGTTAGGGCCAAGTATTGCACCCCTGGTGGAAGGCTTACCTGGGTATAGGCTTCCATCAACGAAGCCTTTGTGCCAAATAATGCTCGAGCCTTAGCTCGTAGATAGGAAAAAACCTCTTTGCGCCGTCCAACCCATGACACTCCTTCTGGGATAATTGATCCAGACGTAACCACTCTATATATTCGATATAGACAGAGACACATGAGGGCAACAACAGAAAACATCGACTGAGTGAGCAACGCCATTTTGGTAAGCACAACTTGCGACAGAGAATTTCGAATATCGCAATAGCTAGGGTATGCCTTCCCTTATAATGTTGTACGATATTGTACTGCTAGGAATGACCAGAGAACGTTTTGTGCGACGCATGTTTGTAATACATCGAAAATTATCAAAAAGATCCTTCTATTCCAAATAGACCCTGATGCGACCAATTACGCGGAAGCAAATGCTGACAACACTGATACGATAGGATTTACTGGAGCAAGTGCTGACAATGCTGATTCGACACTGAGTAACCGATACGAATGCTGACAAGGCTGATTCAACAATGAGTGCCTATGTGAAAGCTGAACATGTTACGGGCTGATAGTCAGTACGCTTGCAGTGGCACTACAATCCTGCCATGGCAGTGTAGTATTCCTTCGACCACCAGCACCGATGCCAAATATTAGTCCGCAGCGAATAATCCATCTAAGCCTTCCTCGAGTCTTCGTCAAAATCTTTGTCAGATTCTTCGTCAGATTCTTTGTGGAACCATTTGTCGGTGAAGAATCGTGCTATTACTGGAGGTAACATAGAATAGAAACTACCACATCACATGGGATAACTTAAGCTGACCAGACATAAAGCCCTCTCTACCTCAATAGAGCGCCTGCAAAATCGCCGATGCTGCTCCATCAGGTAGCTCAAGCTCTGTCATTCAACGAAACTGCGAATAAGCTGCAGACTGCGTAAGAACTCCCAACTGGTGCCTGCCAAAACGTCCCATAGGCTGTCCCGTCCCGTGGCTAGCCACACTCTCATCAGGTTCAACATTAATAGATTAAAGTGGTGACTGATTGTATCCTGGGCCCTCTGTGACTCAGAGCAACCTATCTTTGGTTTGGCACTACAAACGGCCCAGCGGTTTGTTCTTCAAATTCCACATGATAATACACCCGTGTCTTATCTCTTAGCAAAGGTCTGAGCGCTGTGGGGTTCTGAAATTAACACTGGGCACCTGGCGAGAGAGAGCAGAGTACCAGGAGAGTTCGGTAGCAATGGCTTTCCAACAGGCTAAATCGATACCGAATGGCAATGAGCGAAATATCAAGCTTAACATTCTTATGATGACCATGGGGACGAGGGGAGACACTCAACCAATTCTGGAAATCGGAAAACTTCTTGAGTTTAGACATGGTCATCATGTCAGGGTAGCAACTCATCCGCGACATCAGAAACAAGTTGAAGAAGCGGGTCTCGAATTCCATTCTATCGGAGGAGGCGACCCAGCAGACTTTCTGGCCTTCCGAATCCAGAATTTCAAGGACCAACTTAAAGGTCGCCACGGAATGTTGGCAAATATGAGGACTATGGGAGAAGGCTACTGGAAGGCTTGTATTGGTAGTTCTGATGGCTTATCGGACGACTCTTCGCGACAACCCTTTGTAGCGGATGCGATTATATCAACACCGCCTTGTTTCCCAAATATCTCTTGCGCAAGTCGCTTAGGGATTCCGCTGCACATAATCAGTGCAAATCCTTGGAGCCCTACCAAATATCTTCCGCATTGTCTAGCTGCTTGGTGTAGCGGGGGAAACTACAAGTCAATGAATATGCTTTCATATTTGGTTTTCAATTGGCGGTTTGACCGCATACCAATCTTGAGGATCAATTCTATCATATGCTGATACATGTTAGGTTTTTCCTGCCGCTGAAAGATATTCTTAATGATTTGCGGTTAGACTGGATGGGTCTCGAGTCTTTCTCTTTTCTCTGGGCGCTCAGTCAAATCTCTCGCATGCAAATACCTCATACGTACCTCTGGTCGAGCGTTTTCATTCCTAGACCAATGGATTGGGGGGAACATATTGATGTTGCAGGCTATGCAATGAACAACGACCCATCCTACAGTCCGCCACAAGCACTTGCTAAATTCCTTGACGAAGGAGAAACTCCAATCTACGTTGGGTTCGGCAGTAGCAAGCTACCCCACGCTGATGAGCTCACCACAACGATTTTTGAAGGCATCAACAAGGCTGGCGTGCGAGCGGTGTTCTGCAAGGGCTGGTCCAGCCTCGGGTCAGCAAGCCAAGATCTAAAAAACATCTATGTCGTAGATGACGTTCCCCACGAATGGCTGTTCTCTCGCGTTTCTGCAGTGGTCTACCATGGTGGCGCAGGCACCACGTCTATGGCGCTCAAGCACGGTAGGCCTGCTGTTGTCGTTTCGATATATGGAGATAGCGCTTTCTGGGGGAGTCGTATCGCAAGTGCCAAAGTTGGGATTGCGCCTATAGCCTATAAGGACCTTACAGCGGACCGGCTCGCCGACGCTATTAAGGAAGTATTACGTCCGAAATACAAGATTGCGGCGAAAGAGTTAGCGAAGAAAGTTGAGGGTGACTTCAATGGCGTGGAAAATTCTGTCCAATCAACTCTGCGTACTTTGAGTCAGTATAACAGATACCGTTGCACAGTGCTTCGCGATCTTCCGGCTGTATGGAACTACAAAATTTCCGGACTCAGACTCTCGACAGTTGCGGCACATATACTTGTCGAAGAAGGAAAGATTAAGATGAAGGACCTCGAGCTGTTATACCCAGTCAAATGGCCTGACTTCACGAGCCCAGGTGATCCAATAACTGGAGTGATTTCATCGTTGATGCACGTAATTAGCCATCTATCTGGGGATGCTCAGAAAATTGGGGCAGCCTTCATGAAGAACAGAACACAAGAGATAGGACTAAGCCAAGAGAAGGTAGCCATGACAGCACAAAGCTCAAATTTCGTGGTACAAGAGGCTCTACTGACCTTGATTCTCCACATCGTAAGAGGTATGTCTCAAATTTCTTACCCATATTCTCCCATATACCTATGAGTTAAGGCTTCAATACTAATCATTTTAGCGCCACTATCTTTACTTGTCGCATTCACCTTTGGTCTTTACAACCTTCTCGACTTTCTTTGTTATTTTTTCGAAAGCCGATTCAAGCCTGAGGGCTTCGCCAACAATCCACGTTTATACACTTACGTACACATGATGGAATTTCTTTTCCTAAGATTTCTGTGCGAGTTAGCCGCAACCTTCACCCAACCTTGGCAGATGGCACTGCGTAGCGATACCATCGTTCCCACCATGATCGAAGTGCCACGAGGCATTGCGAGGGCTTTCATAAGCGGACTTAATGTCGGCGTCGGAGTTGTCGCTTTGACACTTCGTGCGCTGGACTCACAATTCAGTAGGAGCATGAATGAGCGACCGAAGGAAGACGTCGTCTTCGAGGCGAGGACAATGCACGGGAAGCTTGAGTTTGAGCGTCTTGCGAAACAAGCTGCAAAAGGTGCCGAACTGGGCGACTTTGTAATTCAGGCGTGGGATGCAAGTTTAGAAGCATCCAGGGCTGCTTGAGCTGTCTAGATCACTCGTGTCAATCCGTGGAACAGCATCTTACGTGAATTGAAATCTTTTCTGTTCCCTTGTTTCTCAAGTACGTACGGCGCACCTTCGATATCACACGTTCGATTATTAATCGCCAAGTGACCGAGTTAATGTGACTGTTGTGATCTCTCGAAAGTCGACGACCTGCGTACCTTCACACTCACCTGCAAGTTTACTCTCTCCGGAAACTTCGGTACAATGAATGTTCAAGGCTTAAGAATTATAATTAAAGGCTTTACTCGACCTCGGTTCTTTCTTTTTCCTTCCCTTCCTGCCTTCCAACCTTGTAAAGCTGCGCATGCCAGAAGCAACAAAGGTCTAAGGACCTCAAAATGACAGCAGCAACGACAGAAATCTCCACCACGGCCATCATTGTCGGCGTCCTCGGCTCTCGCAAACCTTTCATCAGTGCGCAGTTACATCTAAGACCTGAAGAAAGCGGCAAATGTGCTCAGATATCAGGAAAAGAAATTACAGCCAATTGGACTCTCCAGTCAGAAGGCCGGAAGGACGAGCAATGGCGGTGATACAGTCTGCTTAAGTATATGGGTCCCGTTTTTTGAACGTTGCTGAGCACCGAGATGGTGAATGAATAACCTTAAGCTTTACCACGTGCCTAGGTAATTATCGCTGACCGTCGTCTGGGCGGTCCTGTCCCCGATTATGCCGTCGTTGTCGACTTTCCTACTACCGAGTTGAAGCCTCTGTGTTTAGACATTCCCATACCTATGCGGTCGAGTTCCGGAGGAATGTATACCCACTAAACAGCCATAGTAAACCTCAAATGTTTGTGGGAGAAGGATGAGTACTGCTCAGGGCCGGTGGATAGGGAAATAAGGAGCAAAGCTGGGTGTAGAACTGCAGAAGCGTCATGGATAGGCCCCTTCTCTCGGCCCGCTCGACGCTCGGCTTCTGGAGGACAGCAGCATCCAGCCAAGCTGTATATAGGTAATGCACACACAGGCACTATCAGTCTGCTGGAAAGTCTGCTGGAAGCCACGTTGTAGCGTCAATACATAGCACATATATACAACGCATAGCAACTATGTCGACCAAGCGTTGACTCTGTGGTCACGTACAGTGTTCTCTGCTCAAGAGTTCGCTTTGTAAAGAATGACTCTTCGTTCTGATGATAGTTCCCCTTTATAAGACGGTTTGTTGGTCTATTCGACTTGGGCAGAGTTGAAGGCAACACCACAGCACGATGTACATGGGATCGCTATAATGCTGAAGAGTTCATTCCAGAGAGACCGCTGCGAAGAAGCAGAAGATCCTTGTTCCATCCCCAGTGTATGCGTCGACCCTTTCGGTATAATTGCCCTACTCTACTTAGCAATAACGTTCAAGGCCCTAAAAGAACTATTCGGCACTCACAGGAGGCATCATCAGCTCGTCAATGTATACCGTTGTTGTCAGGATCGCCTTTCCCTTCTTCGGCGGACAGACCTTGGTCTGGTTTTGAATGACATCGACGTGGTCACAGAGATGCTCCACTGTGTCGATCGAACGTACGTCTCCGTATGTCGCGTTTAGGGTAAACTTGGGGACTGCTCCAGTTTCTTCTTTGAAGGTTCCTCGAATATCAATAGTAAAGTGGCTGCCGCTGTAGAAGTATTAGCATTTTAGATAAGAAGACATGGCACTTCCTCGAACGCACCGTTTCGGTGGGTTAGGATGCAGATCTACGCGGTCGACAGCGAAGATATTCTCTTTAGGGTCCCTTCCTCCGCAAAATTGCACCGGCGAGTCTCCTGGGACCTTGTGGCCACTAAGAGCCTCGGGGTCTTGTTGAAGTAAGGTTTGTGATGCTCGATACGCAGGTAGAGAAAGCGTCTCGCAGGCAATAAGCAACGAGCTCAGTAAGAACAGAGTTGTTCCGCTGTTGAACATCGTAGCAAGTAACGAGTCGAGTTGTCCAACGCGACTGGTGATTTCTAGATGACTGATGAAGATATTGGTAGAGGATCACGATCAGCGAAGCCGTCAAATCGCATAATGTACGGTTGGAGGCGAGGGCATGTTGGGGGCTTGAACAGAAACTGCTCAGTCTCGACAAGGGTTGCCCTAATGTTTTGATTTGACACAGCCGATAGGTCGATGCTGTCACGTACTGCTTTCAAGGACTCAAGGGCAACAGTAGTACAGAAGTATTAGTGTAATGAGCAATTTACTCACGCTTCGTACCCGGTTCAGCTCGGGGGCCTGAAGGTTCTGTTGAAGATTAGAACAACCGCGCCGCAGGGCTGAAACCCATCCTTTACCTGGCGACAGAACGATTTTCTCATATTTGTCTACCATGTAAGGTATTTGAAAGTCTGCTTCTTGGACGATAGGCAGCTCTGCTACTGAATTGCTTGGGGCATATCATCGATCAATCGATGAAGAGGTTTACATGGACACAGCACAGGCATAGAGCCTCCACAAAGTGGGAAGAAAACTCCAAGCTTTATTCCCTCACACTGGGGGCCTGATTTGTGGCTGCTGTGCCATACAATGCGCATCTTCTGAAACAGCTGAACTCAATGTCGAGTTCGGTAATATTATTATTGTTATCACATACAATATGCAAGGCTTCCAATTGACAAGCCTTCGCCGCCCCCGCCGCCTCCGCCGAGAGATTCAAATGTTTTATCTTTCTGTTAATTTGATCCATTGCGGAAGTTATATGGTGTACCTCTGTCTCTTATGTTTCTCAGCATCACAATCCGACCATAGTGGAAGTGTTCCGATTTCTCCTCTACATCAGCGCATCTGATACATCGCCCTTTCTTCTTGTATTTATACAGTGAATTTCAAGCCCAACATGAGGGCCTCGAGTATCTTTTCATTGCTCTCTAGTTCTGGTCTGGCCGCTTCAATTCCTATGACCACATTCGATGGCTACTCGCTGCCGACTGTATATTCGCGAGGACTTGAAACTCGTGCTGGCCAGGCTGTGAAGAAATGGGCGGCGATGGGTGACTCCTATGCCTCAGGTATCGGAGCTGGGGTACGTGGAATCAACAATGGCGACACGACATGCTCCCGTTACACTGAATCCTACCCTAATGTGATGAACGTCGTCTTGGACGGTACTGGCCCAATCAATCGGCAATTTCAGGATAATGCATGTAGCGGTGCGGTTAGCACAGGTTAGTCTCTATCATCAAGATGACTCTTCATTATAATGACCCGAATGTTGTAGTCGTCAAAGACACCCAAGCAAATGCGTTCGACAAAGACATCGATATAGCCACATTGACCGTTGGAGGGAACGATATTGGTTTCGCCAACCTCATCAACAACTGCATTTTCCAATTTTGGATCACAAAGTCATGCCAAGACCAGATCAACGAAGCCGCAGCCAACATAGCAAGTCAAGACTTTCACACCAATCTTGACAAACTCGCTTTTGAAATTCTTCAAAACGCAGGAGCTCCGCAGTTCAAGCTGTATTGGACGGGCTACGCCCACTTTTGGAACCAAGACACGACTCAATGTGATAATGTTACGTGGAGCTACTGGACCCGCGACAACCCTCCCAAATTAACACAGGATCTGCGCAGGCAGCTCAACGATTTGACCTCTCAGCTGAATGGTGCCATTAAAGACGCTGTGGATCGTGCTAACTCAAACGATCCAAGAAAGCCTGTAGTCTACGTCGACTATACCAATAGCTTCAGTACCCACCGCTACTGCGAGGATGGCGTCACGGAGCCTGATCCTAACCGCGCCGACACATGGTTTTTCGAGTGGGACACAACGGAAGCGTACACGGTAACAGAGTCGCATGCTTTCCCCCAGGGGAGTTTGGAAAAGCAAATTCAGGACTGGATTGATCAGCAGGCCGCTGCCGACGGCTCGCTGAAACCTGCATCGCAAGGTTCACATTGGATCGCGGACAGCCTTGCTAAAATCTTCCATCCGAGGATCGATGGTCATAACGCCATCAAGGATGCTGTCTTGGCCTCATACGCTGCAAATCCCCCTAGTAATCCTTGGGGTAACTACGTTCCTGGCTGGTGCGGCATTCACGTCGTCCAATACCAGAAGAATGAAGCGAATGGACCAAATGCTGGAGGTCCAAACTACCTGCTCGATGTTAACATCTACGACGCCCGGCAAAACTTGATCAACGCCGATCCTCCTGGCAGCGGGTCCGGCGTTCGCTTCGTTGCATTGACCAACGTGCCCCAAACGGTCGATAGTGCTCTACCACTTGGTTTGAATATAACTGTTGGCGCAGTGGATGACGATGCTGTGTCCTTCCAGTATGGAGACCAGAACTGGGGCAGCAATGATCAAGCTCATCACAGCAACTTTGGCAGTTATGATAGCGGTTCGCGTAGCGGAGATACAGGCTTCAACTGCTAGATTGGAGTAGATTAGCATTTTCTCAGTCAGCTTCACTATACCTTGTTTATTCCAGTTTCAGCTATTCGACGTCGTTCTGTAATTCTGTGCGACGGATAAACTTATGACTTTTGCAACTTAGAGATAGGAGACGGCGAGGTGAAGACGTCTTCCAATAGATTTTGAACCGACAATACTAAAGATCAGCAAGTAGGATATCATCATTATAGTCATTTGTTCAGGGATCCCCAACCCTGCACCGACCTCCGATGCATCATCTTCAGGCTTCACGCCATCGTACTCCACGATCTCATTTTCCCGTAACGTTCATCCTGATATCTATATATGGTACGATCACTTGGAACACTCTATGCTTGAGCATAGGCGCAGATAAGTGAAGCCAGTCCCGTTGTCGCATGACTTGTGCATAGTGAACTGCGAGCACCCTTTCCCCCTTGGCCGTGTATTTCGAGAGCGAAGATTTTACTTCCGCGCGATGGCCTTCTGTGCCAGAGTCCGGAACATTCCAGCACCAGGGATCACCACTCCAGACGCAGCGAGTCTAACGTCGCAGGCACCTCGACCCCAGCATCATGGCTCTTTGAAAGTCTCCCCACATCCACCAATTTATCATCGAGGCATGTCTTCAAGCCAACCACGAGAGACTCACGCCATTTTCTCCCTTGTTTTGCGGAATGTAATTCAAAAATCTCAGCACGGTAGTTTTCATCGAGTATCTTGATTATATCCAGATGTTGCTCACAGTACTCCGTACCGAGTCACGACCGTATAAGCCCGGAGGGCGCTTGGTGAGTCACCGCTGTGCTCTCTACTCCCTTTAAGGATCTGTGTCAAGCGGAGGCCGACTTCTACACTGTAAAGAGAGGAAAGCACGATCTCAACATCCTCCTCTTCGACAGTGATTGCATTGTGTAGGGACTATAAGGTTGCTTAGATGTTTCGCGGGCTATAGTAGTCGGTAGGGTTATTGATATCTGCAACAACGCAGCTGAGTAGATCAAGCGCTTGTGAGCCTGGAAGGAGCTAGGAAGGGGGAAGGATTGCCCAGATTGATATACGGCGTGGGGAAGGCATATTTGTTGCTTGAGCTGTATCTTAGCATATGAGCGCAACTTATCTTACTAATCCGGTAACAGATCACATGGCCTTAGATTATGATACAAGGTTTACTCGTGTCAAGGTAGCATACGAGTAAGCAGCCCCACCAAACACGCTAATTCTAGCCCCTACTACTGCGTTTGTTTACCTACCTTACCTACCTACTACCTACCTTCTACCTATCTACTTCGTACCTACCTACTACCTACCTACCAAATCAACAAAATGGCTCCACGAACCCCGTCGCCCAGACCTTCTCGTCGTCAAGAAGCTGATACTATTCGCAAAGCTCGCTTTTTCTGGCACGCTGTTGATAAACGACAGAACAAATCACTAATAACAGTGATCAAAGAGGAGATACCTCAAAACACAGGCTTTCGTTAGCTACGTCAACAAAGAAACATGAGCTTGTCAGCTCAAAGAAGGATAGGAAAACATCGTACCGGTCGATCTTTCAAGCTCACTGAAGAGCTTTTACAACGTCTAGTCGATCCTGTCACAAATCACGTACGGGATCAAGTTTTAGATGAAGCTCGATTAGCTCATCATCAGTTATCTTTCTGTCTTTGTACACTCAGAGAGCACTGTGTCAAACATAAATCAAGAATTCTAATGAGAAGAAGATCTGCAGTCAAGCTAATCAGCTTCGCAAACAAGAAGGCTCGTGTTCAATATGAAAACGACTATGAATCAGAACCGGTGGAAAGCTTTTGAAAATATGTGACTTTTACGGATGAGGCATATGTTGATTCGAATCAGGTGCATCGAAGATGTACACTCAGATAACCTGCAAGAAATTCCCGACACGCAGAGAGTCAAACTGCACATGGCTGGCTTCGTGTCATGGCACGCCAAAGATTCTCTGATTTTCTGCAACGATGAGAACGATCCTTCGGCTATGAAGTCAGTCAAACAGAAGCTCAAGCCTCGTCGAAGCAAATATCCAACGAAAGAAAAGTATCAGAAACGAATACGCGACTGAGAGTCGCGAAAACCTCACGATTCAGAGGTTAAGCCAAAAGGAAATTTCATGACTAACAAGTACTACACGAAAAAGATATTACCTGAATTGCTGAAGGTCGTCAATGAGCATAAAGCAGCTGGAAGACGAGTTGTTTTACATGAGGATAACGATCCGAGCCATGAAACCAAAGGTCTAAAAGACAATTTAGTCAAAAGCTTCAAACGAAACAACAATATCGAGCTTCTGAAGCACGAGCATTCAGCTCAGTCACCCGATTTGAATTCACATGAAGGAGTATGAAACATACTAAAACAACGTGTTAGGAGGCGGGAATCCGAATGACAGCCTCTGAAGGAGCTAAAAGAGATAACTCTCGAGGAATAGGATCGAATTACAATAGACGAAATACGAGCTAGAATCAGCAAAATGCCTTGGCGATGCAAACAGCTAGTTAAAACGGGTAGTAAAGGTATCAAGACGGAATTATGGTGATTGTTCAATGTAAGTAGTCAAATTGGGGGGGTAAGGGATACCTTGGTTATGCTTGGCCGCTTATGCTACCGTGACTTCTCGCAGCCCCTGGTGGTACTGGAATAGTCACACACTCCTCCAAACATCATTACAGTAGGTCAGATGGATCTTCATTACACGCTAACTGCTCAGCGATATGATTCAGAATTCCAAGAATGGACCGTGAGCCTAAGTGCTGGCCCGAAAAGGCTCAATTGGGTGGCTGCTATAAAGAATCCTGTCAGCGCCGCGGAAGAGAGGCCATCTGGCGTGGTACGTTGAGTGATTCTTTCGCAAGGAAAAAAGCTAGAGAGGTCAGCCAACATTTACATCGCTACAGCAGGAGTCGCCAGGCTCCTGTGGAGTCACTTATCACGACAGCAAAAGCTGAATGTGATGTCAATGATTCTTTGCGAGCAGTACGTCTTTGTATCGAGGATACTGTTGTTGGTACTGCTCTGCAGAATTTGCATCGGAAGTTTCTGGAACGTGAAAGTGCATGGCAAACACCTAGGAAAACCGGTATTGATATTTCGGCTTGTCGGCAGAATTCTGGAAACCATGGAGCCGCCTTCAAAATATACAATATCTTACCCGTCTCTACAAGATCAACGCAACGAGATGATCTATCATATCGTCTCAATAGTCAATCTATTTGAAGTCTTATTCAGAGCTATTAGGATCTAAGAAGACAAATGTCGATGCAATTCGTCAGATCAGAAACATGAGAAAAGACCAGAGTCATGTTGAAAGGTTACGAGACGGGCCGTTTCTCTATATTTCATTTTGATTTACATAGTATGATTCATAAAGGAAGGCACGCTCGACAATTCTCTCTCACTCGATACTCAACTTATTTTCACTGCAGGGTCGAGCTATGCTTTTCTTCGTCGAGCACTCATCAGTATCGTAGAGTCTTTGTAGACACATCACAGATTGCATCTGCGCTTGCTGAATGAGATGTTGGTTCTGTGATCTTGAATGCTTGTGACTCGGCCAAGGTCTCGTCATGCGAATCAAGCAATCTGGCAAAGGTTTTCAATCCCCACGGCATTGATAATGTCGTTGCAATTTCATATGTTTTGATTTCTCATAGTGCTACTATTTCCATGAATGAATTCTACACTTGCCTTCTTTTGAAGCGCTACGATCTTCAACGTGCGGTCTTTATTGCCCAGCTACGCCTTCGGATATATCCAAATCGACTTGCTCGTCACACTACGAGTGTAAGGTCGAAGATGATTTCATACCGGCTCTAAAACCCATAGAGCTACAGTGTTCTTCACTGGTGAAGGCGCACTCAATCCGGATATAGTTGACTTCTCCGCTCTTAGTATAATGTCATCCGCTTCTGAGTTATGTACCTCGGAACACTCCAAGCACTGTGCCGACTATTCTGGGTCACGACACGAACATGCTTCTAAGAAAGTATTCTCGAAAAATTCAAGGTCGTAAACCTGGTCGGCGGTTCAGGTGTCGGCAAGACTACGTTTTTAAAGTACCTTCAGGACTGGTGAGCCTTATCAGGGTTTGCAGAAGAAAACAATCTACAGTGGCTGCCAGAAAGAGTCAGGTCTATGGTATGATTCGGTGATCTATGAGAAGATTGCAAATTAGATTCAGAGGGACATGCGATGATATTGATCGAAATACACAGAGCACGATATATCGTTCTCCTTGACAACGTCGGGCCGCCGCTTGCGCACGGCTTTCCAGGTGACCTTTCTTCTACTCAAGAACGCAGCTTTTATACTTTTGTTTGAGATTTTGAAAAGCCTGGTGAAGACTATCATTGCAAACTCGTTTTCTCGTCCCGGAAAGCGCCAGAGATGAAAGCACCTATAAAGGTACAAGAGGTGATCCTTAAGCCTGTGTCGATAGTTGATGCTATGATGTATGCCCAAGACGTTCTTACGAGCCATGATGTCTCATTAGATCAAGGCTAAGAAACAAGCCAATGATTAGAAGAGCTTTTGCTATTCCACGATAACAACTTTCTATTTCTTAACACTTTTCTGCCAACTTTGAAAGACGAGTCAAACAAGCTTGAAGTCTTTCGCTTCACCTCACATATCGGCCTCCTGGCCAGCGTTTCTGAATCTCTCGATCTCATTCTGGCATCAACAATGGAATTTACTACTGACCGTCAGACGACCAGCCAACTGTAAATATCACGAAACCAAATATTATCTCCAGCTTTACGTTCTGGATGATGGGACTTCACGAAATCTATCCGAGAACGTATTTTATTAGACATGAAATCATGCATAGGTCATCGGGCGACGGCCAAAACATTCTCGACCAGCCTTGTACTATATTCCGGGAATATCATAAGCTTCGCTCTCAAGGCTTGTTAGTTGTTGATCCTCGGATAGATATTGCCATGGAAACAATGTCCCAAGAGCACATCAGCTTGCCTATTGCCATTAAAGGTCGCTGGAGATGCTTCGTTCATTAGCACTTCGTCATACGTTGTTGGAAACAGGGAACAGTACTGTTACCCCTGTGGTTAGTAATCTCCGCATTGATCCGGCGCTAGTGAATGGGTATTTACCCTTCGCCCACTTCTTTCCTTCATCCTTCATCCGTATGCTCTACCTACTACATAGTTCAGTCAAATATATCTATATGCCTATCTACCCTCGTGTCCTCGTATACCAAGATACGTAGAAGGAAATGAGCTATGTCAGGTTTGCCGAGTTGTCGATCAAAAACTTAGTATTTACCGCTTGCGGAACCCTACAATAGGCTGAGGAAGCTGGAACGCATAAAGGGGTGGCTTGTTCCGCTTCCAATTGTTCCTTAGATTATCATCGCCACGATCCTCATCGGCTTTTTGCTTCAATAGCCACTGTGCCTCAATACCATCCGCACCGCCCCCATCATCTTCATGTTTTCCAATAGTCACTATACTTTCACATGCGAGTGCAAAGAGAAGGGTGAGGGCTTTTGCAGGGAATGAGATGGCTGGGGATTAGCTTCATGGTCATGTCGCGGCAGAAACCAAGGCGGAGCCGGTGCTGCAAGATCTTCAGTAGAAGGGAGAAATTGGATTAGGGGGCTAAGGTAATGGGTCGATTTGGTGATTGGGAATGAGCTGAGTCCGTTCTTACGGTCAGATGGGTTTGGTGGAAGCTTGGAGGAAATTGTGAACAACCTAAAAGTACTTACCCATTCCTCTCTATCACGCACCCAGAGGTTTCGAGACTGTTGAAACGGGAGTTATGCTCGGACCTATCGAGGTCACATGACGCACTGTATTTAACCGAAGCTTCGAACCTCCATAGAACTTCACTCAAACACATCATACATATGCTGCAAAACCTTCTAGTTCAGTCATATTTCAACAGATTATGACCTCGAAGCTCTGTAGTACGGTTACTACACTGAGTAGACGCTTTTTACAGTGTGTTTGAGTTCGATTAGGCTACGAAACAGTCAATTACATCTTCATCAATTATTTCTTCCGTACATCGTCATCATGAATAAAGAAGATGAATATCCGTTCGAAAAGCTGAAGAAATCGAATAACTATAAAGAGTGAGTCAGGAAAATGATCTTTGCTCTTCGAGACGCAGACTTGATGAGCTATGTAAATGACACTATCAGGAAGTCAGTTCTCGACGAAACACTCAATAATTCCGAGCTAATTGCAATGAAAGAGGCCATTGTTACATGAATTCAAAAGAATGATCGAGCGATAGGCAAGCTAGGCAAGATGTGCTTCAAGCCAGTTCAGCTGAGATTCAAGGATCATTGATCAGCTAAGAAGATCTGAAACTTTCTAAAGAAACAGTACACTTCGATGAGATGATCATTCAAATGAGCTGTTCTGAATAGACTGGAAGAAGCTCACTATGAAACATCGAACGACATAGCAGACTTGGAGTCAAGTATTAACGTGATGTTAGAAGATATCGAGGAGCAAAATATCACTATGAAGGAGTACGTTACTATCAAAGTGATCAATTCCCTCGGTTCCGGCTTCGAAACATACGTCACCGTGCTTAATGAACAGGCTAGAAAGGAAAACAAGCTACCTGATTTAGAAGGTCTGTTCAAAAGCTTAAAGGAGGAAGAACTTCGAATGAAGGATTATGAGCGGCTGCATGCTATACACGGTTCACGTCGAGGAAGATCAAACGCACGTGTTACATGTCCTCACTGCAAGAAGACTCGTCACACTGAAGAGGGATGCTGACCGTTGCATTCGAAGTTTCAATATCAGCTTACAAGCATAATTTCAACTCGCTGCCAAACGAGCTCACAGCTTTATCAGACTTTGGTATCTGGATCCGCCCATGCACAATCGAGCATTGATACCTCATCGATGCGTCACTTGACGGACGATACGTAGCATGGAGCTTTCGCTCCTCTAACGACTGGTAGTGCATCATTGCGAATAACCGGTATCCTATCTCCCCCCCAGCACCCATGCTAGCTGCAAAGAAGGTCATTCTGTCAAGTAGAACCTTTTGTTAGAATATGAAGCACGTGCAGTATCATACTAACCATGCGCGATTGAGGTAGTGGAGGTCGAGTTAGCCAAAGGCATATCTACGATACCTATATCAGAGCCGCTACAGCAGCTATGAATACTTTCCTTTAGAACTGAGATGTCTCTTCTTTAGTATCTGTCTGTCCTTTGTGCTGATTTCTCCAAGCTGTCTGTATCCTAGGTTGTAGATTTTTTTCCGAGGAAGCTTTGATTGGTCAAAGCCCTGCGATGTGTCTCTATTTCCGGCTGATTATTCCACTGTTGTGAGCCCCCCTGGGGCGGGAATTTATTTCCACAGGTTCTCCCGCATGTTGCCAACGTACACTGTGTGTGATACTATTTGGACATTGAGCTCACTCTCCCCGGAGACTGCACCATATATTCACGTGTCCTAGGTTAGAACTGTACCGTCATCACGTCTATGGATGGATGAGAATGGCCATTGGAGAAGCACTGTATTAGCTAGAGTTTTCTAGAGCACTACTTGCTCACGGCAAAAGACCTTCGAAACACATTCATCTCGTCAAAAAAATACCTGTTGAACTTTGACCTGTCCTTGTCCTCATACAATCGCTTGTCGATCCTCAGTCGTTCAAGGACCGGCAGATATGCGTTGCCGCCTACTTTATCGATCCAAAAAGAGTCTATCGATGTTTTGACGACCTCGTCTCCCATTCAGCCGAGTGACTCTTGCTCACTTACAGCCAAAGGACAGCCGTTCCAGCATTCAGCTCAGTGACCTACCGTTAAGGGTATTGCCGCGGACCAGTATCCCAGACCCATAGCATCCCGTGTGACCGTGGGAGACTTGGTCGATAATTCCAATTCTTTGTAGCGGCAGCTTTGGTTAAGGACGATTTATTGTGACTAACTCAAGATATGGTCCGTTGAATTCGAATCCAGACATTTGCCCAAATCCGGCGGCGCTGTTTGACACATTTCAGGAGTAGATATGCTCCTTCCAGAACCCTTATAAAGCAACGGCGGCCACTCATGTATGCCTATATCGGCCTGAGAATATGTTTACACGTCTGGTTTCCTCAGATGGATCGCGTTCAAATGTGCACCTGCTGGTAACACAATATCCTTCCTTCCGATGGGGTATCGTATGAATTTCGACCTCACAAGCTCCAAAGCCCGTTGCTCGCGCCTAAAGACCCCAACCGAAACCCAGTTGAATAGAAACCACCGCAACCGAGCTGCTAGACCCCAGTTCAAGGCGTCAAAGCTCTGCATAGAAACGTATTCAAAGTATTTCGGATACCAACCTGAGGAACCCCAGTCCACAAGCCAGAGATCACCCTGATTGTCGACGATAAGGTTACGAGGCGCGAGATCCTGATGAGTAAAGACAAGTGAGGCGGGGGTGAATGGCACGAATTGCTTGTCGCTGCGAGACCTCCTAGCCTCTTGCCCGAGACTTCTTTTGGAGACGTATTGCAGCCAGAAGCAGATGAAGGACGTTAGAGCTTCTGGCGTTGCATGTAACGGGAGTTTGTAGTAGTCATCCAGCCAGATGGAATCGCATTTCCCGCTAACTAGTGATCCTGCAGTAGGAGAAGTCATAGTCCTCATGACATGTACGAATCGACGTAGTTGAAACCCCAATCGGAATGTCCCAAGCAAACCGATCTGAGCCCATGCTTCTTGCAAAGTAGTTCCTTGAATTCGGTCCATTACGACATATACGTTGCGGTCGTCCTCAACGACTCGTTTGATATCTGGTACACGGATATGAAGTTTCTTCGATAACTTCATCGCCGCAATCTCATCGGGCGCTTTGGCGGCGATAAGTTGTTTGGCGACAAGATTTGGAGACAGCAGAAACATTCTGCGGATTGAGGCAGATAAAGTCGGACACTCAAGGATATAGCGCACTAGATCAGAGTTCGAATAGGTTTCGAGAAATTGTTCTTGGAAACTGCAGTCCATCTTGGTGTACTGTAGGCGACAGGTAAGAGGGAGAAAGCGACCAAATCGCGTTGAGTCCCGAACAACACCACCACAGCAGCGAAATCACTATGAAGATGGATACATTGAGACGATCGAACAACGACTTGCTGCCCAAGGTCTTCTCCTTGTGTCAAGTTGAATGCTGCGACTATGGCGATTTTGCAGGTGGTACAAATCCATGGAATGTACGTGGCTGATTCCGATTGAATTCTTGCGGGTGATGGTCATGCTAGCGCAGTCAAACACATCAAAACATTATTATTAGGATGACTTTACCCTGAGTGGAAAGGATCAGGAACACAATCAGAACACCGCACGGAGAGATGTCATTTACTGGTACACCGTATACATAAGTCCCTGAATGTCTCTCAAGATAGTAGTAAGTCATCAACACAATGGTCTATCTAATGCCATGCAAATGGCCGATATTGCCCCTTGGCGCATGTATGCTTCCACACTTTATGGCGACGGTCCAGAAGATCGAACGAAACCCTGTTAGAAGGTTCCTCTCTCTACCATACTTGGTTCACTGCCGCTTGGATCGCGCCAGTAGAGAGAAATGCTCGCCCAGGCCGTTGTTGCGCTGCCTTGAGCGAGAATCCCTTAAGCTTCCAAGTCCGAGATCAAGGTGTACATCCAATATCTACAACCCTCTTCGTACTCTGTAAACCTGTACTTGTCCCTCTTGTTTTCGACTATCAAATCCATGATAGCTTGGACCGTCACCGGTTCGGTCGGTTTGAATGTGAGCGTCTTGATGGATGCATTGGTGACAACGTATTCCTTCGAATCCAAGATGACCGTCACAGCAAGTCCATCGGCACCATCTCCCAGTATCATATCCACCTTGACCGACTTTGCCACGCTATCACGAAGTTGGAGGAATATTACCCTGTGATTAGTCGGGGGTCGTCCGTTCTCATCTCCTTGGTTCTTTAAAGTTCTTGTAGGCGCATAAGTGGATGTTTTCGATCAGTTGTCGACGGTCGTCGTTATGGAAGTCAAGCGCTCCCCAATCATCCGTTGCCATACTCGAGAAACAGTCAGCCAAGCCTTGAGTTTTGTCTCTGATATTTACCTACTCACCTCGATGTCCAAATGATCGAGAAGATCAATATCGAAATGTATGGTCTCTATTCTTCAAAACCCTTCCTCAGCATGTGACTCACGCTACTTGAATCCGACTCACCGAAGATCGGGAGGAACGAAAGAACTCAAATGTACTAAGAAGTCCAATGGTGAGGACGTCTCAAAGGGAGAATGAAATGATCATCGAAGTCTGAAGTATCACTCAAGTAGGCGTTCGGCCACCACTTCTAAACTGCAAGATTCACAATTCAATTCACCAAGTCGGTGTAAAAAGGATTTTTCTTATGTCTGATTCACATTATTTCAGCGTCTCGCGTACCCGGCTTTATAATTGCGCTTCTTTGATGCCACTAGCTACTGGTTATCTGCTAGGTGAAGTAATAACGACTGTCAGAATAGCTGGTAGCAATCAATGTTTGAAAAATCGATTGGAGCAATGAAAACTCGGGGGATCGACAAAAAGACAGACTATGTTGGACCTAGACACGTTAAACCCGCCGCTGTCAATTTTGTGGCCTCCACCATCAGCGAACGAAGAAATCAAGCTTCGGTGAGATTGGCTCATGGTCGCCTTCTGCGCCAATATGTTTCCGTTGTTGTTTTTACAGCTCGCTTGTCACGAAATGCAGTATGCTCGTACTGATCTCTGAGAATATAGCGATCATTTCCATCAGAAAAGTATTCCAGCTCAGGGCTCAAATCCCTGCTCTCCATAAGAGGGTACTTGACCAAAGCGTTGCGTTTGCTGGTAGAGGCGGGACGACGGTCTTCGGGATAAGTCTTGGTGTCAATGTCCACTACAAATCTTATCTTACTTCTAGACCCCTGATCCCGCGACGTGTATTTAGGGGGTGTGGCGTTCCGTCGACGCAAGCTCTCGCGTTGCGGAAGTATTGGAGCTGGGGATGGTCCACGATTTGCTCGATCTCGTGTGGTAGATATCCTGGATTGTGGTATGGCTGGTTCCTCGAACCATTTTCTCCTGATAGTCTTTTCATGATCCCATTGTGGTTGTGCTGGCGGACTGTAGACTTGATCGTTGACCCATTTATGATTCCACGTCACTAAGTACGACCTTGAGTTAGTCTCCAGCATTCTTACTATGCGGTAGCGACTTAGGGAATGCAAATAGTCGAATGGGCTACGTACTTGTTTTCTGATCAAAGTCAGCGTAGAAGTATCTTCCTTCTCTTTCATCCCAGAACCAACCTTCCCGCTTAGCTCTCTGACTCGGGATTCGTACATCGTTGGAGGAACATCTGCCATTGAGCGTCTTAGGCTTCACCCTCCCGTCAGATTGATCCTCTATGTGATAGTAGTCAGATGAGCAAGTTCGCCGTGTAGATTCCTAGAACCAATGTTAACAAAGGTAAGTAACTATTTCGGCATTGAATAATTGCCCACCCCCCTTGACGATGCTTTCGATCGGCCTCTTCTGCCGCGCATCTCGCTTTGTGATCTTGACGTCCCTCCGTTTCAATTAGAAGATGGTAGAGTCTGTGGTCCTGGGTACAATCAATAGTGGACTCTTCTCAGGAGTTGGTCCTTCTGAAAGCGGGGTTAATGAGTTTCTTGTCACACTTCTTTGGTGCAGTAGTTGATGCAGCAATCCGGTAGGTGCGAGAATTCGGATCCATTGTTGCCATTTCTGCTCGGGTGTGCAGACAAAGGTGTACGAGTTTTCTGAGACGAGAGACTTTAACCCAGAGAGAAAACATCTTGATTTGACATTCTCTGCAAAAAGTTGCAGGTACGGAAAAGTTCAATACCTAATAAACGAGTTGTGCTGTCTCCATCGACCGAGCTATGCACGACATGTTGCCAAATGAAATGCACAGAAGCTGGGTAAGTAATGGTGGAATTGTGCAACTGCGTCCAGAAACTCATATGGGCCTTGTTATCATGCCCGTCGAGTCGGACTCACGAGGGTAGAGGAGCAGATAACATCAAGACTACGGAAACGTATAAACTATCCGGTAGGTAGAGAATCTTCGAGAGAGAGATGCAACAACCCGTGCGATATTCCGAGCAGTAGACAGGGAACACAAGATTGTGGCTTTCGGTATTTAAAGCTGTAATTATGGTGTAAGCAATACACTCACGGATTGGCCAGTTGAGTGATGAAGAAGACTTCTTCACAAAGGCCCAGTCGACACCGGTGCTGTTGCGTTTTAACGGCTAAGTTTTGTAGTGCTTGAGGAATAGAACACTCCACAGTGGTCTCAAATAGCCCCAAATGGCCCCAATGACCGACTATTCCTGCCACATAGATAGTGGTACCCTAAGTGGATTACCCTAGGAACACTGTTCCAACGCTAGCGCACTGGTCGACGTGTCTTTCGAAAACATTCATGGACGTGATGAGCCGGTTCAGGATGCATGGTAAGATGGTACGAGTTCAGTCAAGGGATAACATTCTGATAGTCTGCCCAAAAGCCAATGAGTTCTACCATGCAATGCTCCATTTCTGCATGCCGCATGATCAGCCGTCGCCCTTCTCTCCTATTTTGCCCCTATCTCAACTGTTGCCGGGTCGAATCCCGAAATCAAATACTGGTGGCGTTGAGATTTCAGTAATGCTCTGCTATGCCTACCAAAATTGACAACGAACAATGGAAAGAATGGCAGAATAACCACGAGATCCCATAATATTGATTGGAATTGATATCTTAGTAAGCATCTCTCCTAGGTACGCCTAGATGTATGCTTTTTCTAAGCGACCCTGGTAGCCAAGTATTACGCCATTCTTCATGCCTTGTACCATGCCCCATTAATCATTACAAACACATCTCGAAATTTGTGTATCCAGGTCTGCCTAGGTGACATATCTCATACGACGACTAGCTAGTACTCAAGGCACTCATCTGAAATGATTGACCGGTATATGGTACGCTGTCGTGACGCCTGGCGCGCTTTGTCGAGGGATTGCTTTGAGTATTGGCCTTCCGCTTGGCCAAGAGTGCCATGGCCTGTTCACTTTCTTGCTTTGTAACTTCTTTGAACGCAGTTTTGAGAAGAGGGTGAAGTTCTTTTGCCGCATATTCGGCCACGGTAGTCTTGATGAGCAGACATGCTTGATCCTTCGTGTATCGCTGCAAAGGTAAGAGTTCGTCGAATAAGAAATAAACTGTTCCATTCTCTCGCATTTCAGCTCGATGCACTCGAACGCTCAAGTCCTGTGCATTGAATACTAATGAGAACACACGGACATCGTTGTAAAACTTTTCTTCTTGACCCAAACGCACCATCCAGGTATATATATTGTAAAGAGCCTGGCTAGCGCTGTGTAAATTAGCCGTGTAAGCGTCTTGAAGGTCTGCACCTGCTTTTTTGACTTCCATGAACAGAAACGGGAAGCAACGATCCCCTCCGTCAGGGGAGATGCACTTTTCGAGTTCAGAGGGGATCGGATCGTCAATGGCTTCCCCAGTGAATGATTTCAACGTAAAAAACATGGCCAGATCTGGCCTCGGTGACGAGATTGTATCGGCCTTGCTTGAAGGTAGGCGACTGTCTTCTGGCTGAGACCATGAGCCCTCGCTGTTCCAATCGAAAAATCCACCTAACCAGTACTGATTGATAATATGTATCATAATGGTTCGCTGGAGAACAGCTTCATTCCCGGCAAGGCATCGCTTCAAGTCAGAATTGAAATATTTCTCATTGATAAAAGGATAATTGATCTTTGATTTGGCTTTGTCGAAATTGAAGGAGAAGTTGTCAATGAAGGAGTAGCAGTTATCTCTGGGGTGGCTTCTGGTCTCATCAATGAATATCTGTGCGGCGGATTGCAGGTCTCCTATTTCCTTATTTGATAATTCAGGAAGTGTTGTCTTGATAATAGACGCGAGGTACTCAAGTTTTCCGTCGGCCGTTGGGTCTTGATAGATTCGGCGATATCTAAGTTTACTCGCTGAAACTTTGGTGGCTCTGGAGCCCTTTGCTTTTGCGGTTGACGCATTCTCTCCAGTGGTCACGGAGCTTGAGCTTTCTTGCATACCGCCCTCGTCTTCAGGCAGAACACCGGGGACCCGTGCCGTATATAGAGCGCGAGCTCTTGCAGTGCGTTCGGGCGACACTGATTCTATTCGGCTCAGCCAACGAGCAAGCCCAGAGGTCTGTAATCGTCAACCAAGTTCTAGCTGTACGAAGAAGATTTGACTACTCACCGGAGGGTTCCCAGAGTTTGTTCTCGGAACTAGGTTCTGATTGACTCCAGACCTTGTCTGCGGGCGGTTGAACGGTTGTTGTTGGGTCTGGCTCGGCGCTTTGGCAGAGGCTTTGCTATTTACCCTATCCCTTGTCTCTTTACCAGTCCTTGCACTCTTCAGCACTTGCTGTGTGGCTTTGGACCCGGAGTGCTGATGCGATCGATCCGATTGCCTTGGTTGTGGCTGTAATTTGGCTTGGGGTGGCTTACGGTTGTTCGGACTAGGTGATGGATGTTTACCCTCCCCGTATTGCTTAGTCCATGCCCTTGTACCCGGCCGGTGAGGTTGGTCAAGTCTGGGCTCGACGGTCTTCTTTGACCTCCCCTTGACGTTCTCGTATGTCTTCTCCTGGACCTTCTTCTGCTGCTTCTCCGAGGCTCTTTTGCGCGGACGATGAGGTCGGTCAGGTTCACCAGCTGTGCTCTTCTTGGCGTTCTTCTCGACGTTATCCTGCTGCCTTGCCCAAGCTCTTGTGCGCGGGCGGTATGTTTGCTCAGGTTCTGTCTCTGTATTCTAGTCCTCGTTCGTTGTCAGCCAATATCCATTTAGACACCGAATACGCAACGGCATGTACCTGAACAATGCTTATTGCTCGAGTGCGCGTCGCATTTTGCTTTCTGCCTCTTGTGCGGCCTCTTTTCGACATCAGGAAACAGGAAGTTGTGGCCCCAGCTCGATTGATAAGTAGATTCCTCGGCAGAATCGAACATGATCAAAGCGGGGTTGAATTGATGCGTGTAGCACATTCTGGATGGAGCAATGCAGCAAGCCTGCAGCAATCAGGGGCCAAAAGGTGTAGAGCTTCTTGTCGCGACTGGGTCATATTATCTCCCCAGATACTCTCTAGCCACGACGATAAAAAGCAAGGCAGACTGCATTAGAGAGTATAGCCAACGCCAGTATCGTTGATGGGGGAGGTAGTGCGCGTTCGACGCAAGACCCAGACCAATCATGTCCAGACACACCATGATACCTTGAAATCCAGGCACCAGTAAAGTCCTGTCAAGTGCCAACATCCTGGTAATCGTGGAGCACCAGAGGTGAAGGCATGATTACCAATATTCTAATTGCTTTGGAATTCTCTTGCATGATCTTTTCCGATCACCCTGGATGTTCGCACTGTTTGGTGGGGCTCATTGTTATTTGTGTCCTTCATCTTCCGATGTGATATTTCCAATGACGGTATGAAGAATCACGAGAGAGAAGAACCCAACAACCAAGCCAAAGATAGCAGAGGCGGTTGCAAGGTCGCGATGCATCATGCACGGTTTCTAACTACGAGTATCATTTTCCATCCCATTTGATTTCATAATCAGGCCTCCGATCCATGCAAGGCTGAGGCTGAATGTAAGCATTAGTTCTACTTATGGTTCTTGTCATTTTTCAACGGCGTACGGCTGAAGAAAGAATGTCGCTGGGTCGAGGCTCTAGACGCTTGCGCGAACAAAACTTCAGGCCCCCCGCCACGTTGCTCGCCCGCAAATTTGCGACTCAATAATTCAATTCCGTCTCAGGTCCCTCCCATCTTTACCGCAGAATGCAACAAGTACATTCGCCCGCGCCCAGGGGCGGTCCTGTCCGCGGAGGTCCTGTGAGAGGACGCGGTGTCGCTGGCCGTGAAGCACCGGCAGGTCGCGGAGGACCTGCAATGCGAGGATTGCCCGCAGCTCGAGGGGCACCCAGAGGCCGTGGGATACCCGCGGCTCGAGGACCTGCAGGCCGTGGAGGCCCGGCAACTCGAGGGGCACCCATTGCCAGAGGAGCAATTGCAGCTCGTGGACGGGGACAGGCTCATGTCCCAGCGAATACCGCTCATCGAGGTGGTGCGGTGGCTCATCCCCAAGCGGTTCAATCCGGCTCTCAGCCAGGTCACAACGCGGCTCATCCTCAACATATTGCGCCTCACGGTGCTGTACAGCATCACCCTGGCACTACGGCGCAGAATACTAATTACTCGGGGTCGCATCAGACGTACGTTTCCAATACGCAGCAGAACAGTCAGCAGTAAGTGGAAAGGAAGGTTCACCATAACCTCAGAGTCGGCTAATCCGCTTTCCAGTAATACCCGGAACCCAGCAGCCGGCGCTGCAGGTGGCGCAGTTATCGGAGGAGTCGCGGGCGCTGGCTTATATTCAGCCGTTAACGGAGGCGAGGAACCAGAGGGAGAATATGCCCCGGAGGGATATTATCTCGCTGAGGATGGGTACTACTACCCTAATGACGAAGGCTACGAAGGCCAAGAAGGGTACTACGAAGGCCAAGATGGCTACTATGACGGCCAAGAAGGCTACCAAGGCCAAGACGCCTCCACCAACGAAGCCTCATACGAATCATCTACCGCCTACCAAGCGCCCACCGAAGTAGAACAGCCTACCTACGAGCAGCCGGAAGCTACGAAAACCGAAGCCTACGAACCTGCGACCACAACGCTCGCTGCAGGCGACAAGAATAATACGTCGACCAAGTCGGACAGTGGTGGTTGCTGCGGCTGTGTGATTATGTGAAGAGACGGGATTGAGGCGGATGGGTTTGCACGGATGATAATGGAGCAGGTTGGATATAAGTCTGCTCTCATACGGATTGTGAATATTCCTCACTTCGTTTCACAGGCGGGAGACTTGACTTTCCCGAGTTGGAATATCAATAATGGTTTGTTTCCACTAACCAACTGACGTCCGAGATTTAACATATCAGAAACTTATAAAATTATTAATCCATCTGCCCCCCCGCTCCAACACAACCCACGCAAGATCTTCGCTTCGCATGCTCCGCACACATTTTCCCGCCTCATATCAGTCCTACAACGCAGACTTACTCCACTTCGAAACCTCACTACGCTCTCGCTCCGCTCCCACACTCAAAAAACCCCAAGCAAATCTCTCCATCTCTCTATTGCATCATATCTCGCCAGTGAGAAGAAGAGCTTCACCTCGTGCTCCTCCCCTCCCATTCCATCACACCACACCCGCCTGCATCCACCGTTGCTCCAACATCCCCATCGCCCATACCCCGTTGTCCACTACCCGACGCTTCGTATCCCCACGCCCGTATCCCCTACCCGCAATTCCCCCCTCCGCGCCTCGGGTCTAGATGTTGCAAACGGAGTAGATATGTAAACGCACATTCCCTTCCTCTCCTCCACTCTCGACTAGCGCGGTCGTCAAGAAAGCCTGGACAGTTCTCGCCATTGACCTAGTCTACCGTTTGCCGAAGCCTTCGCGTCGGAGTTGGACAGGGATGTCATCAAGCCGGGTCGGGTCGGCTGTCGTAGTATTTGAATGGGCATATTAAGAGCTGAGGGTTGCAGTGGCTGGTTTAGTTCGTCGGTGGCTTTGGGCAGGGGAATGAGGAAGGGAGAAGAGTGGTGCGGTGGGGGGTTTGGGGGCTGGGTTTGTGGATGGAGGTGGGTATTGGGATGGGTTGGAGTGGAGTGGAGTGGAAGGGGCGAGGAGTTAATCCCTGAGAGAATATTGTTGAGGAGGTTATCTCATGTCGATTTGGTCCTTGTGACCGTTTTCTATACTCTGGGCTTGGTTTCCTTCCGCGTGGTCGTTGCCAAAACCCTCTATTGTATGTCTTTATCTCCCTTACGCCAACCCCCGAAAGCCTCCAAGTCGCTCCAGCATACCAAAACCCCCAAGCCCAATAACCCCCAATTACCCAATCCTTTTATACATTACTGACCTTAACCCTTCCCTCCTCCCCCCTCCCCTCCCGATCGCTCAACCTCTGAAACTCCCCTCCCCTCGCAACCCCCAACCCCAACTTCTTCAACGGCGTCCCATCGCTCTGCCTCGACCCTTCCATCCCAACATTGATATCCCTTCGAGAATCCTTCTTCGGGGAGAAGAAGCTCGGCAGGATCTTGGGGAAGATGGGGCGGATGCAGGGGAGACAGGCGGAGACCATGCCGATGCAGGGTTCGGCGGACGACCAGATGGTTGCATCAACGGATTCCCCTGTTGGAGACAGGCGGTTAGTTTTCTCAAGGAGGGAGGTGAAGGAGGGGGAGGGGGCCTACAGGGTGGGTCGAAGCCTTTGAAGCGGTTAATTACTACTGCCCTGACGATGCCGATGATGCATGTGCTGCGTATATGCTGTCAGTACACGGACACACTTAAAACGGGGACAGAACAGGACTCACATGCCACCAAGCATAAAAATCCCGCACAACCCCACCTTCTGCGCCCTCCCCATCTTTAACTTAACCACCATTGGGAAAGGCAGCACCAGTAGAATAACATCGCTCAAGAGATTCAGCATCGCCTCCGAAAAATACATCGATGGGCCGTTAATACATTTCCCGCCTTCGACCGTCTTATCCCAATAGTAGCTCATCGGGATGCATTGTAAGCACGAGGTCAGAATGACTACGATACCCCAGGCTATGCTGAAGGCGCCGAGACACCAGGCCCATAGCCTGTAGGTGCGGACGGGGAAGACGCGGTAGTAGAGGAGGAGGATGGAGATTTTAATGGGGGGAATGGAGGCGCCCCAGGAGGCTTCGAAGAGGAGTTGGAGCTAGGAGGAGTTGGGTTCGAATGGTGGTTTCTGAAAGTTCGGAGAAAAGCAGGAAAAGGTGAGCTGACTTGCACATACCTTGTTGTACGTCAAGTGGTCGGAGGGAGAGAGGGTGGAGGCATGACGGCCGAGACCATAGCCGACAGCTGATGCACCATGGTGTTAGCTGATTGCGAGACGACATAGTATCGTGGAGGAATAGCATACCGACACAGGTGCTTATGCAGACCAACAGAGAAAAAGGCTATTGAGCATCAGCACGCTGGTTCTTAGATCTCGTGGATTCGTTCCTCACTAAAGCAATAATAATGGCAATGTCGTCAGCATCCAGGGCCACTTTCTTGAGCCTCCTAGCCACGATACGAAGAACGACAGCAAAGGTAGCTAAGAGGGCAAGGACGACATTCGCTACGAGCACTCGATAGCCTCTGTTGGCATACAGACCATCCTGAGGCTCAGGAGATGATGCCATGCTCCGATGCGATTTCCAACGATTGACGCTCGCGATGCATGGCAAAGAGTTGGATAAAAAGACAGGAGATGATGCATGTTACCAGGTTGAATGAACATGAACGTGAACCAGAATAAGCAAGGCGTCATTTAGGAGATTACTCTGGAGCATAGGATTATGTGGGTGCAACCACGACGTAGTATGTACGGATGGATGGATGGATGGATGGTCCAACCATAATCTGTACGTGTGTGACTGTGTGAGACGAGATACGGAATACCGACAAGCCTTCAATTCCATCAGAAGGGCCGGACCGTGCCGTAATGGAAAGATCGCCCGAGGAGTCCCAACAGATTCATCGTTGTTGGTGTGGCTGGCGCTGCGGCGTCGAGACAAAGCACATTACTGTCCATATTCAGCTTAGTGCCGTGACCTCGCAAATCGAGGTACAAACTGCCGAGCAGTTTTATCATCCCATCCATATCATACCATACCATACCATACCATACCATACCATTCCTAACTCCATAGTCTTCATACGCCAGTTCCGTGAATTGTTTCCCAGATAACGAATTATAGATCCGAGAATCTCCAAGGGCCCGGGATCCATTGTTTCAGAGCAGCAACCGATGAAACTTGCGCAACGGTTTTTGTAAATACATCGTGTCCCTACAATATCGCTGCTCTTCAGACTATTCGATGACTTTCCCGACCAAGAGCCAAACTCTACGTCGATGATTCGTTCAGATCATAGAGCAAACTTCTAATCGAGCAACGGCCCCATTGATGCTTTGCGATTCACCCATCGATTCAGCTCAAAATATGTTTGCCGCGTTCTATCCTTTGGCTGGACCGACAGCTGGTATGCCTTCCTTTTTCTCTGGCTTTGCTATTGACTTCCAAAACTTCCAAGAAGAACAAGTGCCTCCGGCTCGTCAGGATATAGGCCAAAAATGATACCATAGTCCTTGTAGAGCCAGGTTTGATCTTCTGTAAAGAACCCGGTTTAGTCTCGTCTTCACAACGTCGTAATACTCATGTCTTCCGGACCGTTGGCGCCTGGACCCGTGAGGCGACCAGCAACTGTATTGACGATTACTACAAGTACTTCGGTTTTAGCACCAGAAGTTATCGACATACCGAAGAGTGGCGCCCCACTGATCGTTTTCCCATCCACACTAGAGTATATCAAACTTCCGTCTCCTCTCTTATTATAGGCTACCCCCTGATAGTGGATGACATCCGGGTATTTAATACGTGCAGATGGTCTCTGTACTGCCTCGCTAATCACCCCGGTTTTGTTTCCATTACTTACCGCCTGAGGAACATACAGGCTGCCACTATACCCTTCCGGGGAGTGGTCTGTGTAGGCATCAAGGGCCTCCCCTACCGTACGGTGTTGAAGCACGAGTTCTCCGTCACAATCAGACCGTGGGCGCTGATACCTAAAGGCGGCGAGATGAACATGGTACCTCGGAAGGTCTTGGAACAATAGATGCTTTGCGCGAAACCAACCCCAACCTAAGCGATCTATAGAGACGTCGAGGGGAACGCAGCAGATAGCCGGCGGCAGATTGGCGCAGACTTGCCGCATATGGTATTGCTGGTTGGGATCGTTGGCGAAACTAACATTAATTTGCCAACTAGCCTTGATGACGCTGAAAAAGAAGAGTAGGTGAATGATGGTTGAATGCATGGTCGTATGGGCCTATAGTCCCTTTCAACTCTTCTGCTTCTCTCGTCACCTCGTTCGACCAATGCAGCTATATAGGGAGAAGTTGAGGGAGAAGCAGCGTTGAGGGGCAGCAATATATAGACTTCGGTTGAAGGATTAAAGACGGTGCGATGCTACGCTTAGACTCATCGCATAATTTGAAACCACAACTCCATGCGTGTCTAGCTGAGCTTAGACAAGAGGCATGGGTCGATGGGTATATCAGATGATAGTAGACGCTGGGTTGAACGATCTATACAGTTGCACTTGTGTGACAGGGAAGAATGTCGACATTGAGCTAGGCGTTTCTTCTCTCGACATGGTTTTGCCGATAAGTTGCGAAAGTGCAAATAACAAGAGAAGGTCCGAGGGTCGGATTTAATAGTCGTAGCCAACCAAAGCTGATCACCATAGAAAGAAAGATACAGCAACCTCTAAATACAAAAAGTCCGAAAACATTCCTGTAGCATCAAAAAAACCCTCTAAAACGCTAGTGGAAGCTGCGACTCACAACAAGGCGCTGGCTTGATAAACTCAAGGTTCTCTTTCTCACACAGGTAGAAGGTATGGGTTTGGGTAAGGTCGTCTATCAATGGCAGGGTGGCAGGGTGCATAAACAACAGCCGCTCTCACCTCAAACGGGGCTTTGTGTGGAATTATCCTCCTGCACCACGGGGATATAGGGACGAGAAGCTCTAGGATGCACAACGGGTACGGTCGCATAGCAGTTGCAGGTAGGGAGACGTGCGCAAGCTTTGACGTTATTCCAGCGTCAAAGCTTCTTGCGTCAGAGGGTGCAGGAAGCCAATAGAAAACAAGATGCTTAAATGAACAGACAGATTCATTGTTTGCTTGAAAAAGATACCCGCATGGATTGGAAATTCAATGTACAGCTGATGCGACGAGAAAAATCGTGGCAAAGAAACAGATAAAAGTGATCAATCTTGAAATCTTTAATACATAATCCGTCAACTAGTTCAATAGTTGACCTGGGGTATTCGATCTGTGAATCGCTGTTTACTGACTTTCTACACTCTTTAATGCTCTTGATAGAACGTTTGACAAGCAGATACGTTGATGCTTGAGTGGGTCAAAGACGGCTCTTGCTGGGGTTCTATTCACTTTAACAGTAAGGTCAATTAACAATTCTGTAAAATAATTCGAAAACAAATAAAGAGAAGTGAGCGTATATTCAGAAGATTATAACCTTACACCATTCGAAAATCAAAAAATAAGTCGATAACAAGGCACGTCGATTTCATCTCACCTAGGTAAGCTTCGAAATTATAGAGAGTACTAGTTCTAGAAGACCAAGAGCCTATTTGTGCCTTTGAAGATCTCTACTGCGACCGTTGTATTTTCCTGTATCTCTGGCCCTTCTGATGCATTGCTTACTATGTGGCCATCGCTTGAATCTATATCTAAATATCTTCCACATCTTCATGTGAGATGAAATATATCCCAGTCGCAGTGTTGTTTGTCGAGTTCGTCTGGACAGTCTTACCACCCTTCAAAGCCCCATTCTCGACAACACCACCTCCGGGCACCGGATTGCGGTAGAGTGCATTAGCTCCACTCAGGACAGTGAAGTTCGCCAAGCTGATCTCGTTGGCATTCTGGTTGATGATAGTGGGGAGGCCAAAGTAGCGGGCGATCACCGACTCATGGCTTATTTGCAGCTCGTAATAGCCGCGGTAATATAGCTCAGACCATTGCAGCTCACGGTTGTACTCCACAAGGTGACTGCTGGCATTGTTGGCTTTGGCAAGAGTTATGTTCTGGCCATAAGGCGAAGGGCTTGAAACAGCTGTGCCGGCGAACTCGACACCGATACTACCTTTACCCGTCGCTGGGTCGTACTCATGATCATCAAGCCACACAAGATCGCTGACCCAGTTTGCATGGGAATCTCCAGAGATGATGATGTTGTTATTGATCTTATTGTCGTAAAGTGTTTGGAAAGTTCTGTTGCGATTGGCTTGGTAACCGTCCCACGCGTCGTAATCGAGGGGGTTGACATTGCCGTAAGCAATTGACTCATTTATGCGAGAGAATACCGTTTGTGATCCGATCACACGCCACGCGGCCTTCCGTTCAGCGGAGGCAATGAGTTGACCGTAGAACCAATTCTCCTGGCGGCTGCCCATCATTGATCGCCCAGCGTCATTGGAGATGGCATGGACATAATCAGTATTCCAGTACAAGTCCGTAAGAGACCTATCGTAGTGACGGGTGTCTAGCATAATCAGATCCAACAGCGATCCGATAGAGAAGCTCCTCCAGATACGCAGGTTGTCGTCCATTTCAACTTGGCGAATAGGCAGCCACTCGAAGTATGCACGGACAGCATTCATCTTGCGCTGATCGACGCTGACACCACCGTCCAAAATAAAGGAAGCTTCGGTGTTGTTCAGGTCCGCTTCACCGTCACGGTAGGTATTATCAGCTACCTCATGATCATCCCAGACCGGAATCCAAGGAAACTGCTGGTGGCTGAGAAGCAGGTCTTGGTCTGTTCGGTATGTCGCATGACGCTTGCGATAGTCGTAGAGAGTGAAAATCTCTCGATCTGGAAGCGGCACACGTCCGATAGACTGTCCATACCCATACTCCCCGTTCTTGTACTCGTAGATATAGTCCCCAAGGTGGATGACATAGTCAACCGAGTCTTTGCGAGCTGAGTTGCCGTACGCATTGAAAAAACCAAAGGGAAAGTTTGAGCAGGAGTATATTGCGAGCCCGATCTTAGTAACCAAGTCATCTTTCTCGGGAGTGGTCTTTGTACGACCCAGAGTACTAGTGACATTGGAATTGCAGACACTGAATTGGTAATAGTATTGGGAGTAGGGTTTTAGATTTGTAGCTTCGACCTACCATACCATTAGTTGCGCACTCTTCGATGACCAACTGGTCCTGGTCAAATCATACCTTCAGAGTGTAATCGACATCGGAGCTCGTGTATGCTGTTCCCGAATTCACCACTTTTGTCAAAGCTTTATCGGTTGCAACCTTGTAGCTGACGCAAACTGGGGCTGTAGAGACTGGCTTGTGCTCGTCTGTGTCGTTGTAGATTGGTACCGGATTATACAATGGCACATAGCCAGACACGGTCTTATTGCTGTTGACATTGTCTTGCATTGGTGCACATCTTGTCCACAAGATTACCGAGTTCGGGTATGGATCTCCGGAAGCAACGCCGTGAGTAAAATTTAGGCCTGTGGCATTGTATGGCGGAGAGCCTCCGTTACGCCTGTTCACCTTGTTGATTGAGATGCCTAGGCTGGGGTGGTTGTGCGAGGGACTTCCATAGTTGATGTTTCTGGCATAGGAGGCTGCCGCAGCTCCGGCCAAAGCCACAATTGACAAAAGCTGAAGCATGTGGGGCTGCTGCTGTTGATGGTCAATGCCCACCAAAGGGCGGGCGAAGTCTCGCCCTCTTATAAGCCGTGCTCTTAGCCATGAGCTCACGGCATACGATCTCTGCAAGCTTGAGAGATAGCCTGAATTTGGCGTCCCTACTTAATGGTACCTGTACGATATAGGTTGGAACGGGTTCGGTAGCCAATGGGTAGACGGCAATGGAGCATGTCCCCCCCAAGGAGTATTCCGAGGGACCCACATGGTCGTCCCGGCGATTCGCAGAAGTTCTGAATGAGAGCGAGCGTGTGATGGGCCACCCTTGAAGGAATTGCAGGCACTCACAATAAACGTGTGCACCGTTAGACTAGCCCATTGGGCGGTCGAGGGTTGGTGAGTTGAAGTCCTTGAAGTGCGGAGATGGAGATGCAGCTAGCGAGGATCGTGCAGAGAGTCGCAATCTTGGTCTCTAAGTCGGTATCTCCGCGTCGCCATATCGCATAGTTCTAGAACATCAGGGCATAGTACTGCATCTTACTGCGTTGAGATGTTCAGATGAACAGTCAAACTCGCCATCCTTTCGAGAATTGCAAGCATAAAAATGGTAGCTTGTGCGAAAAGAAGAATTGGCCCGAGGAACATACAATTCCACTGATTAGTCTCGGATTTTCATACTTAAAACTACCTTACTGCTGTAGAAGGTACTCTGTACTGTTACTGGTACTTTAGGTTGTTATTTACTGACTCCCTGCGCGTCTGGTTCAAGGCTTCCTACAGTATGTGCTATCTAGACTCTCGTTCTGATTAATTCGCGTTTTATCTGATGTTGGCCTAATACCGTGCCCCATGGATATGTGACGTCCAGATTGGTGATGTTGAAGGTAGCTAAGAGGCTTTCAATATTTATTATGTCTCTAATTTAGGCGGTAAATACGCGAAAGGTACTACAGGCTTCGAAAGAGAATTAAGGGACTGCCTTGGTTTGCTCGTGGATTTTTCAACTGTACATGGCAATCTACCTCTGCTCGACCACTAGCCTGTTGACGTCTGAGCGACGTGAAGAACCCACCAACCTCTCAACTTAACAGCTGAGATCATAGTTTGGTTGAAAGGCAGAATTGACCACCCCAAAGCTCGGACTGCTCGAGTAATCCTGTAGGGTGAACCAAAATGTGTGTGCTTCCTTGAATGCCTGGCATGCCACTGACTTCCAGTACGACTGGGCATTGGCCGTTGACGGTTGTGCTGCGCCTAGACTGTTCCCAGAGATAGGCCATCCTGTTTCGGTAATCCATACCCATGTCCCGGGCTTGACGTTGTTGACAGCACGCCTAGTCGCGTCTACACTGGACCAAAAGGTATTCGAACCATCGTTGATGGAGGCGTCCTGATAGTAAGGGTAGCCATCCGTACCCACAAAATCGCAAGCCATTATGACAGGCGCATTTTCTGGCTTTACCCACGCAGTCCATGTGTCAACATCTGTGATCGGAAGTGAGTAAAAGACATGATACTGAAACAAGATATGAGAAAGACGTACGTCCAACTTCGACGGATCCTGCTCCTACTGACCACAGCATGCCGCGCACATCGTGGATTTGTGAGGCCAAAGTATTGGCATCCGTGTTCCCTCGATAGAGATCTTCGCTACCTACCGAGACGCTTATAATCCAATTATGACCATACTCTTGGACAGCAGCCAGCAATGCTGCTTTCTCGGCATTGAAATGATTCGTATCTTCAGTCCAGACGCCGACAAGAAGCGTCGTACCAGTCGCAATCGCAGCTGGAACCGCGTTGGCGAGAGTATTGCAGTCTGAAGCAGCGTACAACCGGGCGGAAGTGAAATGACCTGGAAGAGCTGCAAGGGTTTGAAAGTCCTTCTGCCAGTCTGCTTGGCTTTTGCAAGCTCCATTGGGAAGATTGGCTCCAAGCTACATGAAGTGTCAGCAAATGTCGCACTTGCCCCCGATTTCAGCTCTTCACACATTAAACCCTTTCCAGTATGCTTGAGCGGTGGCGCTCAACAACAGGAATATTGGGGTAAAAGCAAGTGAGAGCATTGTTCTTATCTAAGATTATTGGGATATCGAATAAGCGGAGCAATCGTCTAGTGTTGTAGGAAACGACAGTGGTGGACGATTGAAAGAACTACAACTAACAACCTATGTATATGGATGAAGTCCGAAGAAAAAGTGCGGATTAGAAGTGTTTATTTGTGTTCAGGGGCCATGAACCAGGATTAGAACAAACAGCGTCATCGCATGCCGGGGGCTAAGGTTCCCTCGGAAAGGGCCTCATGCAGGTCTGATGTCTCGTATTCACTTTTTCAGGCGACGCGGCCTATTTTATCAATTGATATAGCCCTAGCATCCCCCAAGGTGCTTTTACATAGTCGACTACCGGTCCACATTGTCTGACTTCTCATTTTCAGGCTTGGTTTCATCGCAAGAGACAGAAGAGATTCTAGATATACAGTATGACTTGTCCATTACACCAAGAATACTTAGAATATCGTGCAACTCCGCTGGCTGACTCTCGGGCATAGCGATCAATTCTTTAACATAGAACAACCTATATAGTGTTTTACAGCCTCGCAGATACATCCCTTAGTTCCCTGCTCCCCTGTTCCCTTGCTATGCTACACAGCCGTCGTAGTCTTAGGCTCCAGCACTGTTTCCTCGGACCGAGTACCATGTTGCTCAATTTCATCGGACAAATCCCTTGAAAGTTGCAAATGGCTGATGGTATTCTATACAGCGCAGATCCTAGCTCGGTTCCGGAGGAGGGCAAATTGACTTGAGGACTAGAACTATGCTGAACATGGAATTCATTCATACATCGGAAACAATGTATGAGAAAGCCTCGCCCTGCGCCGGGAAAAGAATGAAAGAGATATTAGTGACATGTTGCATCACCGATTCGTCTCTGGAATAGGGGTAGGTTGTCGAGTGTTCTAAAGTGATTTGGCTATAGTTCTACGAGTAGGTCAACGTTTTCAGGCAATGTGTAGTTATAGATGAAGATAGCTCTGTACTGGCCCGTCAATGGAATTTTGGAATCATAAGTGGATCTGTCAACTGTCAAGTCACTCATTGTCCTAGGGTGCCTAGGATTTGAAAGTTATGGTAGGGAGAGGTGCTAGCGCCGGAATTTGGTCGGAGTTTTGAGAATCGCGTCACTGGCTCCCAGTATCTTCTACATGACTTCGTTGGCCAAAGGTAAGGCATTATGCTGTCGGCTTTTACTGCTCGACCTATCGTCGAGCTCAAGCAAAGGGATAAGTCGAAGATTGAGTCCGTTTTGGCATATGGTGAGCTCAGCCTGCACAGATGAAGGTCCAGAATTAATCGAACCTCCGCAGGGGACCGTTTACTTGTCGGCCTAAACACGGGCAGCCTTCGTGTCTATAGAGTCAATGAGCTTATCGATGATCCGCACGAGCAGGATGAACAGACAGCCGCGAATGGGGTATCGTCGCAGCCGAAATCCAATCCTGTGGACTTAATGCGGGAGCAAGAGAAATTTTCGAAATACAGGATTGAGCAACTAGCCATTGTCAAAGAAGCCAATATTCTGGTCTCTCTCTCTAACGGCTACGTCTCCACGCACGACCTCCAAACCTTCGAACTGCAAGAGACGCTTATCAAGACCAAAGGGGCAAGTGCATTTGCGGTAACGTCGAATATAGTCAAGGATGCCTCAACCGGGATACCATCGATCGTCTCGAGACTTGCTGTCGCTGTCAAGAGGCGGCTATTACTTTGGTCATGGCAAGATATGGAGCTTGCTTCCGAGACCTCTGAGCTTACTCTAGTCACTGGCATAAAGACGCTCACTTGGGCAACTGGGACGCGACTTATAGCTGGCCTCAGCTCAAGCTATGTTCTTGTGGACGTGATATCATCAGCGATTACAGATATCGTCGGCCCAGGAAGTATAGGCGGCGCACCCGGGCAAGATGGAGGGCGGTTCGGAGGCGTTGGTGTTGCTAGCATGGGATATATGGGTATGGGAGGCATGATACCGAAGCCTCTTGCAACGAGACTTGGCGAAGGAGAAATACTACTAGCTAAGGATATCAATACTCTTTACATCGACACCGATGGGAATTCTCTAGGGCGGCGGCAGATACCATGGTCTGTTGCACCGGAAGCGATTGGCTACTCCTACCCCTATCTATTAGCCCTCCAAGCAACTAAGGGGACTTTGGAGCTTCGAAATCCGGAAACTCTGAGCCTCCTCCAGACTATCTCGCTACCAGGTGCGAACCAATTGCACGTGCCCCAGCCGAATGTGAGTCTAGCGCATGCTGGTAAAGGTTTCCTTGTGATGAGTGAACGCTGCATCTGGCGAATGAGAGCCCTAGACTACGATTCCCAGATAGATGCGCTAGGTGAGGCCGGCAAACTCGATGAAGCCATAAGCCTACTTGGTATGTTGGAGGATGCTTTGCTAAAAGACAAAGAGGGCCGCCTTCGAGAGATCAAGATGTTGAAAGCACAGATTCTCTTCGATCAAGGAAGGTATAGGCAGTCGCTCGATCTTTTCACCGAGGTCGCTGCTCCGCCGGAAAGGGTCATCCGCCTATATCCTCCATTGATTGCTGGAGATGTCTCTGTTTCATCTAAAGAGCATGATGCCGACAACAACATCTCGGCAAATGGAAATAGTACAGAGGGCAAAGCAGCGATGGTAGACGAAAAGAACGAAGACTCGTTCTCTGCTAAGCCATCATCGAGCCAGCCAAGCGGTAGTGATACTGGTAGCGTAAGGGGCGGGGATTCAGGAGCGTCATCTGCTGGGAAGGCGCTGGGTCAGTAACCCCCTGTAACAATAATACGGTACTAGACTGATAGGCCTGTAGAAGGAAAGGACTTGAAAAGCGCAACCGAGGAACTGCGGCCCTTTCTGGTGTCAGCGAGAACTAAGCTGCAGCGACTTCTCAATCCTGACGGAACTCTCAAAGATAAAGGTCTTAACGAGGCCCATGAGCCAGAGGTTGGATCATTGCTAGTCAAGCAGTCCTCTGATGGAAGCCAAGAACAGGGGTTGCTCGATACTGCTGGGCTTGTGGATACAACTCTCTTTCGTGCATATATGTTTTCAAGTCCGTCTCTGGCCGGGCCGCTCTTCCGGATAGACAATTTCTGTGACCCTGACGTGGTCAAAGAAAAGCTTATAGAGACTGGCCGGTACAATGATCTAATCGACTTCTTTCACGGCAAGCACCTCCATCGTCAGGCGCTCGAATTGCTGCAGAAATTCGGGCAGGCTGAGGCAAATGAAGGGTCTGCTCCGCATCTCGCTGGGCCGCAGAGAACAGTCGCGTACTTGCAGAACCTTCATCCAGATATGCTTGGTCTAATGTTGGACTTTGTAAAATGGCCTTTAAAAAAGGATTCAGAACTTGGCATGGAAGTCTTCTTAGCAGATACCGAAAACGCGGAAAGTTTACCGCGTAGCAAAGTTCTAAAGTTCCTGGAAGGAATTGACAGGAAATTAGCAATCAGGTATCTTGAGCACATAATTCATGAGCTCAATGACACAACGCCCGATTTCCATCAAAGATTGGCTGAGAGCTACATCGAACGTCTCAATGCGGACGATTTCGAAAACGAGGAGGAGCGAGATGTATGGAAGAAGAAGACACTCGAGTTTTTAAGAACAAGCAGTAATTATCAGGCTTACAAGGCCCTTGGTCAACTCTCAAAGGATGGTGTGTTGTCCTCATCAAGGCCTCTGAAGCATCACTTGCATTCGCTAACACATTGGGTATAGATCCAAATCTGTATGAAGCGCGAGCTATCGTGCTTAGCAGCATGGGTCAGCATAAGCAGGCCTTGGATATCTATGTCTTCAAACTTAGAGACCCGGCGAAAGCTGAGGAGTAAGGTTCCACGTGATCACCATCTCACTACATTGCTAATTGGCCCTTCAGGTACTGCAACCAAACCTATCTGACAGAAGTATCTTCACCGCCTTCGTCCCCAACAAAATCACGTCGACCGTCGACCATCGAAGGCGAGGACGTCTCGCCTTCAATTTACCATAACCTTTTGTCCCTATACCTATCTCCCCCCTCACCATACGAGCCTCAGTGGGGACCGGCGCTCGAGCTCCTTGCCAAGCACGGTGCACGTATGCCAGCATCATCTACATTAGACCTAATTCCAGAGATCCTGCCCATTAAAAAGCTCGAATCCTACTTCCGCGGGCGGATACGCTCCGCCAATACGACTGTGAACGAAGGCAGAGTGGTGGCTGGGTTGAGAAATAGTTTGGCCTTCAGCGAGGAAGCCAAGTTACGTTTGGGAGATAGTAATCCGGCTGGTAATGGTGGTCGAAACCGCAGGGTAGTGATTACAGAGGATCGAGTGTGTGGAGTCTGTTATAAAAGGTTCGGAGGTAGTGCGATCAAGGTGCTTCCAAAGTAAGTCAATCCCGTCGGTTCCTTTGTGGTTGCTGACTCTCGGTAATGCAGCAATGCTGTGGTCCACTATGGATGTTCGACCCGTTAGGAAGCGATACAGTGGACAAGGGGAGGTGTTGCTCCTATATCTTGATGTTCTGGAGTTCTTACGGCCGAGGGCGTTCCTTGCATGGAAGCACGCTTTGCTGCCTAGATACCCCAAGTTCCGATTCATGTTTGGTCTCCATATAAATCCAAGTAGATCCTGACCCTTTCCCTTGCAGCAGTCCCTTTCTAGCCATCATCTTCAACATCCTCTTCCCCATATTTCTCCTCCTCCTGCTTATCATCTACCTTCAGCCCTGCCTTAGATGCCAGAACCTTATCCTCTTCCATTTTGCTTGTCAAGAAAGTATTCACCTCCTCCTGTAGTTGTGTGATTGATTTTCGCAGTGCGGACAGATACTGTGTTTTCGCGGCCGTGGAAGGGGTTGATGAGGTGGGGAGGGTATGAAGGAAAGGTTTAGAGGAGCTGGGAGATCGGTAATCGGCTTTCAGAATCGTGCTTGATGGCTTGCCATTGAATTCCGAGGACATCGTGGACTTGTAGGGGTGTGATGCTTGAAGGAGTCTTGAGATGGAATAGGTGAGATAGAGGTGTCGGTGGGGCGGAACATTTTCGGAAGCATTCAGATGTTCCGCCCCTCCAAGATTTCTATTTTACCACTTAGTGATCGTCAGCCCAAATCACTCACGTGCAATGAGTCGCTATAGGGAACCTTTACCGCCAATGCATGTAGTATCATTCACTGGTTTGGGCTAGGTTGGTGAAAGGAATTCTGCCCAGGAGTTCGCGTACCTGCGCTCGCTTTCGACATGAATTCGTCAACCTACAGACGACCTGGCGCTTTCTCTCCACGGCCCTCGACTCCTGCGGACCCATCACAGAGGCGACCCGTCAGCACTGATCCTTCCGAGAGTGACTCGTCCAGCTCGTCACAGGTTACTACCCTGTCCATAGACAAAAGACCCAGCAATTCACAGCAATCGCAGTATCCTTCACCTCGACCCTCGGGGTATCCTCGTTCCAATTCGAACTCTAGTACAACGTCCGTGAACAATTTCTCTAGACCAACAATACCGCATGCCAACAGTGATCTTCCTTCTCGGAAGAGCTCACCACTAATTGGGCCAGACCTGCAAAGGCACAAGAGGCAGCATTCTCAAGGCTTCTTCGAGCCGTCTCTCCCTACGGCAACATTGGCAGATCACGCAGCAATGGCGAAACTTACTGCCTCTCAGATAGCCGCGCAAGCTGCAATGCAACATCAGTCATCTACCCAACACGCCCGAAAGCGCTCACAGACCGTTCCCAGCCCACAATCTCCACCAGAGCCTGCAACTGGAAGGCGCAAACCTCCACCAATCCAGACTGTACGTGATCCATCCAGAATGCCAAGCGGCCTAGGTACACCTACCCAGCAATATTACAATGGACTTGTTGGCGGAAACACCGCTGCAGCGACTACTGCTGCTAATGCTGCTTTCCCACGAACTCCTCAGCTTTCGCCCGGGTTGACAACATTCCAGGCGCCAACTGAGAAGGAACATAAGCTGAAGACAGAGAGATCTAAGATGAAGCTGTTCTCCAAACCGAAGCAGCTAGCGATATCGAGCAATAAAGAAGTGGATCATAAGGACAGACCGTTGCCCTCTCCTAATAAGATGGGGCCATCTGGTTCAAGTGGACTTTCAAAGATCATCAACCCTTCTATGGCTAGCCTCGCTGATTCCATGACAACTGGGGGAGCGCCTTCTATATACTCTACGAACAATGCATCCACCTCTACTTTGGTCCCTGCAAACCATGAGAAGGAGAAAGAAAAAGCACACAAGCACCATTTCCTCTCACGCCAAAAGAACAAACTCAGGGAAAGAATGGATGACCACGCTCTGCCGCTGTCTTCGGCATCAAGTAATTCCAAACCTTTGGACCCCAGTGCGCCGCAGTCGCTGTATTCTTTCGCGCCAGCATCCCCAGGGCCAACGGCAGCATCGTTTGCAAAATCTGTGAGTGGTTTAGATCTTCGGCACGGAGGCCGTGCACTACGCGAAAAGAAGAAAGAGGAGAAAGCCGCAGCGATCCCGCCTTTCGAGATTAGGAGGCCGGAGGCGGACCCTTCAACGAACCTGAGTACTTCTGCCCCTGGGAACGCGTCCCTCGCAGGCGTTCATTCAGTTGATGTACCTGGCCAGTCCATTCTGCAGGGATTCGGTCTAAATAATATGAGTCCAGAAGATGCTTGGGACTTTCTAAAAGCGAAGATATTGATCATATTCGAAGGTGAGGAGCTTCGCATGCCAGTAGAAGACCTCAATCGACTTGTATCAGTACATATCCAGCGGTGTATATCAAAGCGGCTTCCAACTATCATCATCGACGATCTTCGCGACATGCTACAAACTGGCTTCTTGTCGCTAGACCAGACCCTTAGGGGAGTACCCGATCAAGGGCTAGTTACACAGCTAGTGAACATCTGGCTTCACGTGTTTGGAACAGTCTTACCCTACATGCAAGCTGTCTTCCTACCACTTGATCTCGAATTCAAGGGTCACGGTACAATCTTGTCGCCACAAGAAGCTGCTGAATTCTGGGGTGCAAACCCGGACTCTACTGAAAACGCGTTTGGCAACGAATTTGATGTGAGGAGGATTGTGCTGATCTCATACCGCGACAACGTCATTTTACCTCGCCATGACTCGTTGAAGGCTACTTTCTCACGCCTTAGTTTAGAGAGCATTAATGCGGGTGTCAATGTCAGCAATGAAAGTCCTAATCCTAGCGGCCGGCCTGGCACAGCAGCAAGTTTAGATCCCGCCTTTGCAAGCTTCAACTCTCAAGGCTCGACACTTCTTGGGGACACTGCTGGTGCGAGAAGCCGGGCCACGTCGAATTTATCTGCTCCCGAGTTGCCTCCCTTCGCTTCCCCGTCGGCTCGGAGACACGCACCACTAGATAGCTCGCAGGTTACCGAGACTGTGGGAAGAATGCTTCAATGTGTCACTGTACTAGCAAGCGTCCAAAGCGGCGATGATGCTCAGCTCAAGATGGAGGACCTGGCCAAGGCACTCAAACTCAACTGGCTTGGAAGAGGCCGGACCGGCAGAAATAGGAGAGGATTTGTTGGGGCGAGAATTAGACCGCCGATTGTGCATGGTAATTCTGGAGTTCAAACCGAGCACGTGGATGAGAGCAGGAGAGCAAGCATGTTGTGAACCCTGTATGATGCGAAGACACGAGGAATAACAAGCCCGTCACTCATAGAATCCCAACCATGCAGAGACGAAGTATGGCCCTACTTGCAAGATTTCAGGATCTTATCGCCCTGGACGGTGAGGCTTCCAGTACAGCTTTCGATGTTACCCACCATAGTGGGACAGAATTTATTTTATGTTGATTGAAACCCCAGGCCTCACATGAACGAGGTATGCCGAAACCTCCCCGTCTTCCAAGAACGTATTGGAGCTAAAGTATCATACAGGTCATAAAACAGCATTTATTATTCTGCGAATAAGCAATCCACCAGTACATGCTTCCAATTCAACGTAAAGCCTAGTATGTGTGATCAGTGCCTACATCACCTTTCAGCTTTCTAGAGCATGGAATCCGTGCAGAGTATTTCGAAGTCCCGCCGTTCCGCAATCGAGAGGTAAGCTCGACGTGTGACGAAGAGTCTTCTGCTTTTCGAACTCAAGAGCCTACGTACTGAAGTAGATAGTCCTTTTCGAGGGATGTGGTAGAGCGTGCTAAACCGTCCTGCAAATTTGCAAAACAGAAATGCACGCGGTAACAGTTGTCTTGGGTACAATAAGTACCACTAAGCCTGGACCCCCTACAATACTGCATAGCCGCCGGGGCATGGCTTGTGTATGAATCGTTCAAGATAAAGCTCAGGTTAAGTTGAGACTACGTACCGTTGGGATGGTCTATCAAACATTCTACCTAGCTTGATATAACCCTTTGCTTATACGCCTATCCAGACCGCTTTAGCGTGTGTTGGTTGTTATCTCCTGATTATCTAGTACCGCTACTTCGCTCTCGCCCCAAGTATTCCTTATATCCATACTTTATATACCGGTGATTGTTAAATAGCGCTTGGTGCCATTTCTGGCTACAGTACTTTTAGCGCATACTAACACTATTCCAACTCGATCTCTATTTTAGGATCATGCTTGATAAGCTTTGATAGGAACATATGGATACCTTTCAGGCAATCTTATTGTTGTTCAGTTGCTCAAATGTCCATGGCAGAATATGGAACGGTGCAAGCTACGAATCGCCGAAATTGCTATCCTGGCTCGAAGCTTAGCACAACAGATTCTGATGGATTTGGGGCTAGAGCCCGTCTGGGATCAAGAACATGTCTATGTTCCTTCTTCGCGGGTCCATGGTCTCAAGGCCCTGGTTTTGCAACAAAGACTACAATCGCCGAGTCTACTACAACGACGCCTTCATTCTACGTTGCTGACACCTTCACATGTTCTTTGTCTGGTCGCAAAGAGAAAACAAAGCCGTTATTGTATTACCCGACAAGCCATTATTCTTGGTGAGGGAGGCACGGCTTTGTTGTTATCCGAGTTATCAATGGGGACACCGTCCAGAGAAGACCCGTAAAAACCTTCGAATACATAAACTAATACACCGTGAGATACTCGGCAACTTATCAAAATGAGTGCCCTCAATTATGCCAAAAGTCCGACCACCGATGAGGGCGTTGAGCGCTCTATCAACGCTATCACGACAGCAATTAATGATATTACAATTTCCGAAGCGCAGAGTCAGGAAAACATTGCTGTGGGGTCTAGTTCTGGTCATACAGACGTCGATTCGGTGTTAGCGGAGCTTTCTTCATTATATTCGAATCTCCTCACCCCAAATGCCTTTACTGTTGCAAAGTTGATCGATGACCTCAGCAACAAACGCAAGAGGTATGCACTCATCAGATTTCTTTTTGATGATGCCAGGCTGAAGCTCGAGGGCGCGAAATCATTCTTCACAAGGCTCTCGGAGGAGCAATACAATGTGCTCATACAAATCCTTAACGAATCCTCGCTGCCGCGCTTCTGGAGATATCTGAAGATCTGTGCAGACATCGAACTTGGACAGTGCCGTCACCTGCCCACAAAAACAGGCCATGCTCCGGCGTTGATAGTTCGGATTCATAACCTCCCCAACACATTATTCGACGCAGCTCAAGAGACAGTTGTACCTCGCGTACTTATGTCATCAATGCAACGGCTAAAAGGTCTGCCTGTTGATCTACTCGAACCTATCCAACGTGGAATGGTTTGGGTTGTTGACGACGGTCCACCGGCTGTGTCAACGGACTTGATATACCGCATGCCAACTCTTCAAATCTGGAACATTCTTGCTGTACAGTTACGGTTCACTCTGAACGACTTATCTGTCGAGGGCGGGCCACTGACCGCAGGAGTCGTAACAAGGGCGGACCAAGGCCTCGACGAAGCCATGGGCCGATTGAGCATGAATGGTAACCTGGTTACCGAGTTGGTGAAAGTCTGGCAGGCGAAGTACGATCAAATAGCGGTACTTCGACTTGAGAGCCTCATAGTTGATATGACCGAGGCTTATAGCCCGGACGGGGCATTCCTAGGTGTCGATGTTGCGAGGAGCTTGCCGCGGTTCATCCATGGATGTCCGCGTAACTTCATGGTCTTGGCACCAACTGAAGATTGGAAGGATGAAATCTATAGTATCCTGGCCTAAGGCAGCCACGAGCCGGACAGCGCCAGAGCTTTCTCCTTGACTTGTTTCGCAAGTCCTTCTTTGCCTCTTTAAATACTCACGATACCCTCCACATATATTGAAAATCTGTGCAATTCGTATTTTACTTCTCCATCTTGCAGTCTCAATGTTTTGATCTTGCTGGTTTTTCTGTTGCCTATGGACTTTGACTATAATAGCACCCCTTGAAATTTTCCACGCCGAGCTAGTTGACCGTAACCCAGTCGGCTCTGCTGTAGCATTGACCCTTGAATTATATACTCAAGGGCAAATCAACCCTGGGAGATAAGATCGTTTCCGGTGAGCCTCAGAAATAAGGGAGAATGCCTTTCCTAGATTCACCAATTTTGATGAACCAAAGCGCTGCTCTCATTGTGGAGTTGAGATCATTGGTCTATTTTATATAAAGGATGCTGGCGTACAAGCTTATCGTTGTTATATCATGTGCTTCCATCAGCTATACCTCGCGGCCAAGCTCTATGACAGCTATCACATTTTCCGAAGGATGGATTGCTCACTAGCCATTATTCCATGAATCCTGTCTCCTCGTTTGTTTGCAATACTGGATCCTGGAAGTAAAAAGTGTTGATGAGGTGACAACGGAGGCTTGGCACAAGACATGGCCGTGTCAACACCGTCACTAATGAATTTATACTCGTTGGCACCTATATATTCGACTTTCTATCCGCTGTGTCGGACTCTTTTCCTACTCCGTACAACGTCCGGTCAAAGGCTTCGATAAGTCCTAATATAGACTTTGCCCGAATAATTTTCGAAGCACACGTACCCAGCCAAGCCACTCAAGATGGTTTTGACCACGATTCAGCAGAAGAGCGTGGCTGCACAGTTCTTCGCTGACACGAACGGCGATGTCGATGATGCTACGACATCATATGACATGATAAGTTATGGAGACGACGCAGTAGTCATTCGAAGAACAAGCCGCGGCACCGATTACAAAACGGTGGATCTTTCATCCCCGAATCCTACTGCATTAGCTGTAAAGCTTCGCTGGCTAGTCAGTTTTCTTGTTTGGACTCTATATGCCTTGGCTAGAAATCTGTGCTGGCTAGCTAGTGTTCCTGTTCAGATTATAGGATTCCTGCAGGAGGTCATTACCGAATCTCAAATGGATAGAGAGGGTATGATTCCGCGTTTATGGGTAGCTCTATCCCCACAAAAGCGAACGCTGCTTACGGACCACATAAACGTGATGTCGGAAGCTCACATCCATCGGCTGAAGACACTTCTCGCTCGGCTCCCAGATAAGAGATACTTGGAAGTTGTTGACCTACTCGAGAACGCAAGTAGTTGCCGCCTTGGTCACTATCTAGCGATATGTGTTTCGACAACGGATGTCAGTGAAGTTGACAATGCGAGAGGCATTCACACGGACGAGCATATGGGCGTCCCTAGCCTGATCGAGAGAACCTTCTCGAAAGACGAACAACATAAGATAGCGTTGCATCGGGCCAGAGAGTGGTCAGAGCTCCAGGACCGCATTTGGAGACTACCGGCGGAGCTGCAATTAGAGATCGAGGAGAAACTTTACCAGGCTGCTTTCAGCCCTGGAAAGATTTTCCCACATCAATACCCTACGGCAAACGGCAGGTTTAGACACTCAGGTCGGTTCTACGATCCTCCAGCTCCTAGAGTGCTCCTCGCTCTTGACCGTCGCAACTATGCAAAATACTATAGGGAGCTGTGGTCCGGTAACACGTTCATCATCGGCCCTGGGGAAAACTTCGCAACCACCTGCTTTCTATCCGGCACTCTACCGGATTCTGCCATCAAAGCGATTAGATCCATTGAGCTTCGCTTTACCACAAAAGATTATGATGGTGCAGATGCGAGAGTTGACCCAATTTGGGGCGGGACCGTAGCGCCGCGTAGAGTATACAAGAACGAAGATATACTAGATATCATGCGGCAGTACCAGATGGAGGCTGACGACACTGAAACAGAGCTATTCATCATCTGGTTCGCAAAACTCCAAATCCTGGCGCGGCACCAGGGGCTCGAGGCGCTTTCGGACCTGACGCTTGATTTTACCAAAGCGTACGGGCTAGACGGCGTCTATCTGGGAGGGAAATTCTGCGCGAGACGAGATCTACCAATCTTTTGGTACGGCCTGCCGGTGAATTTCACAATCAAGGCGCCAACCGACGAGTTAAAGGACGCAATACTCGCTAGATTCGTTACCGTCAATCACTGAGTGGCGAAACTGTATTGTTGCAACGTCACTGGCAGACTTGGTGCTTGGATCCGGAGGCGCTGGGAAGGCAGTCAACGTATAAATCAGCATAGGATCCTTAACAATACAATCATGTCGTGGTCTAGGCTACTTGATACTCTCGACAGATTACACGGTAGTGATTATGCCCCTTTTCTGATATCCAGTATTCAATGAGAGTAGCATTAACCAGACAAGCTCGCATTTTCTCAGCCTCGAGGCATGCTTTCCCATTCGCACTTTAATAGCCCAGTTCCAACCTATGGCATTTTCTCTTAAGGTATAAGATCACCATTGTTAACCTTGAGGATTATACGATCTTAATTTCTTCACGGAAACGACAAGCCAGGAAGGTATGAACCATGCTAACATATCCCCTCCTTACGCATGGTGCTTGAAAGGAATTGTTTCTTGCTTCGCAGTAGCCCGATTTATGATTTAATCGAATGCAGTCATAGTCTTCACGAATGCACGATGGAATGCACGCCAAGGAGGTTAAGGTTAACTTCTTGATTCACATATCGTGTTCTCGTGCCTTGGTGGCTAACACAACTATATGTTTTGGTGTTGGGTCAGAGCATTCACTTCACCCTACTTTAATCTTATCAATAACACTCCAACTAAATTCAGAATCCACAGTACATGTTGTAAATCCTCTCTTCTCAACTTCAAATACTCCCGTCGCGGATCCCTTTTTCCAACGCGAACCATCTGTGTATACTACAACGGCCGTACTGGCTACCCCCGCCTCTAATTTTGGTTTTATCTTTGGCTCAGGACATAGATCGCTGCTCAGAGAAATGGAGCCCAAGGAACGTCACCACATAACGTCACTGAAGGGAATCAAGGGTAAGTGGCATTATGAAAGGTCCCTGCGTTCACGAGCACTTGACTAAAATCCCTTAGGTCAACTTACTGCTGCTGTTCCAAATTACATAAGAAGCCTCTGCAAATATGAACCCCTATGGCTTGGCGATATCGATGCAGAAATCAAGGCCTATCATGACTTAAGTAAAAAGGGATCCAAACCTATACCTGTATGTCTTGACTGTTTGCAAAGTAAACCATGGTACTGATCCAAGCAAAGACAATGTCAACGGCTCATAATGCTCAAGAGATGTTGTTGTTGTTGGGTTTTCTCGATCGGGTTACAAAAAGCCGTCATGGTTGGATGATAGAACTCTATGCTCGATGCGGCGGTATGGACGTTAGGAGATTGGTCGGTCATGTAGTTTCTACGCTGCACTACAATGCTGATGTTTCAGTAGGCGTTCCTGAAGCTCCACATGTTTCTGTCAGATGAGAAGCGTGATCAGCTGGCTGAGATCGTATATCTGATGTCTAAAGAACGTTTCTGTCGGTTCAAGAAACTCATGTTCAAGCTTCCCGGCAGAAGAGCTGAGCCCTTTGCCGATACACTCGAACGAGCAACTCACTGCCAATTTGATCTCTATATTAGAGTCCTCAGCACTACCGATTTTCCGTGGAAAGGCGAGAAGCCTGAGGACGAGGGCCCGGATACCGTTGATCGATCTGTTACCAAACAAACATCGATGCCCCCAGAATTGGAAGAGACGGGGGACGAGTGGCACACACTGCAGCAGCATATTATCAGTCTACCTGGCGAATTACGAGACATGATTGAGGAATCTCTCTGGGAGATCGCTTTCCGTCCCGGTCAAATTTTCCCTCATCGCAAGCAGGCCTTTGATAGCATGGAAGGAAAAGCCTATAATCCGTCTGTTACTCGGTTATTCCTCGCAATGGACAAGGCGCTGTATGAATGGATCCGGATCAGATTTTGGTCGGAGAACACGTGGGTGATCGGATATGGCGACGAAGAATCCACAATGGGCTTCCTGAACCATGTTCCAATAATCACAGCCACTGAAAACGACCTTACTGATATTGAATTTCCCAGTGTTCACCTTCCTAGAGCCCGGCTTCATCTCGAACTCCGATTTTCCAGCAAAGACTTGCCCGGAGCAGCAGATCATTGCCACGAAGTCACTAGTGCTGATCTAGAGTATCGCTCACCACATAAAGAGCCCGATATCCTCAATTTCCTGGATGCCTATCGATGGAATGTTAGATTTGTTGCAAACCAACTCAACTTTCTCTGGTCCGAGAAGTTCCTTCGTATCGCCGAGCTCGCTGACTTGGAGGAACTGACACTAGACTTTACCGAGGCCTTTGCACCAGGCAATGAGTTCATTGGGACGAGGTTTGCTCGACGTTGGCCGGCGTTTACTCATGGAGTACCGCCAGTGTGCTATATCCGGGCGCCAACCGACGAGTTGGCGCGAGAACTCTGCGACATTATTGGAGACAAATGAGTACCGAAGGTTCTCTCGTAGTTCAGGATTTGTCAGATCGAGCCTACCATCCTGAATATCAGACAAGGACTCTGTGGCTAGCAGTGTTATCAGCCCCTCGTGCAGCATTCGAAGTTCCCACGCTTTCTCCTGCGTGCACCTTCTCTGGCATCCTGACTCAGGAGATTGGACAAACGGTACATTATCGCTGGAATGGCTGAGAGAACGTAAAGGTGCTTTGAAGTAACAGAAGAAACTGGTGAAAATCAAAAGCACTTTTCTGTACCTACCTCTACCGAATCTGCTTGCAATTCGTTCTCGTTAGTTAAACACAACCAATCAATGCAATACCAGTTTCATTTCCTCAACCGTTCAGGATCCTCAGTACAAACTCGTAACCCAACAACAGATTCAATAAACATCTGCACGCACGAACGACGTTGGCAAGGACTTAACCTCATACCATCTAGGTCGACATGCCAAACGGCAGGGAGATCAATAAGAAGAACCCTCGCAAGAAAGTCGGAAAGTCTCCTTGCTTCCCTTGACCCATTCATCCTTTACACTTCCAACATAGTCCGTAACTAATCCTCACCTAGGCCCACAACCTCGCCCTCACCAACCCCCACCAGTCAGTCCAAGAAGCAACCGCTCGCGGGGCACAATCTCAAGACTCGAAGCGATCCGAGAATTCCTCCCCCTCAACGCCTCTTCTCTTCCATTTATCCCCCCGCCCCCAACTCCACCCATACTCCCACCTTACTACAGTACCATCCATAATGCCCTACCACCCCAGCCAGCATACCGACGACTTTTGTCCTCTCCAACTCTCGACCTGCGTTCCTAGCCAAGGACAAGAACCCCACCCACCCACACCGCTCCAACAACAACAAACTCCACTTGACACCCCCGAACCCAAGCAGGGAACCGCCCAGCGAATCGTGTAGGAACGAGCAGAAGAGGGACGATCATTCGAATTTCACTGGGTTTACCAAAGCGATTTTGAAGAAAGGAAAAAGCTAGGGCGCCGTTTCCGTTGATGGGGGGGTTTTTGGAGACGGGGATGGACAGTTCGCTCGTGACAAAATTATCGCTAGTCCGGAAATCCGATCGAAAAGAAATATATTCGTGGTCGAGGAGCGGGAGGGTATGAGGGGCACAAACGGCCATGCATCTAGCAGCACAGTTGCAGTGATAACGAAACTTTCCCCAGGCGGGCAAGGGGAAATACTTGTTTGAGAGTCTTTTATAGAAACCGGTGTACTGACTGGATGGTTAACTTGCGGCGTAGAGTCTTTCTGGGTCGGGGGATCAGGACAACGAAAGGCGTTCTATTGTACAAAACAGGGAATTAACAAGATGCTGAAAGGAGTTGCGGACTTGGTCTGCAAAAGGAAAAGGAAAAGTCTATCAATGCATGTATATAGCCTGTGCTCAATCACTTTTAGCCTCCCACTCTATCATGCTATCAACACCTCTCTCCCCCTCAAAGTTCTATCACCCCCCGCCCGATCTAAAACATGAAACCAAAAACCAGGAAACTCACAGCACACCCTCAAAACCTCAAATGCCATCCGATCGCCGGCCCAATCTTCGGCAACTCATCCGCCACGCTCTGCACATCCTTATCCCCCCTCCCACTCAAACAAATCACAATATCCTTCCCCTCGCCCATCTCCTTTGCCAGCTCAATAGCGCCCCACACCGCATGCGCCGTCTCCAGCGCAGGGATAATGCCCTCGAGCTGACTTAATAACCTGAAGCCCTTGAACGCCTCGGCGTCCGTGGCAGCGATGAATTTGGCGCGCTGGTTGTCTTTCCAGCTGGAGAGTTCGGGGCCGACGCCGGGGTAGTCGAGGCCGGCGGAAACGGAGTGGGTTTCTGAGATTTGGCCATGTTCGTTTTGGAGGACGTAGGTGCGGACACCGTGAAGAACACCCTTTGTGCCGCCAGTGAGGGTCGCACTGTGACGGGATGTGTCTATGCCGTCACCACCAGCTTCGACGCCAAGGAGGCGGACGCTAGGGTCGTTGGCGAAGGGGTAAAACATCCCTACCGCGTTGCTGCCGCCACCGACGCATGCGACGACGGCGTCTGGGAGTTTACCTTTGAGCTTGTGCATTTGCTCTTTGGTTTCGTTGCCGATAACAGATTGGAAAGTACGGACGATTGTGGGGAATGGATGGGGACCGATGGCGGAGCCGATGATGTAGTGTGTCGTGGAGAGGTCGACAACCCAGGCGCGCATTGCTTCGTTGACAGCATCGCGGAGGGTCATGGCGCCTGCTTCGACAGCGACAACTTTGGCGCCGAGGAGCTTAATGCGAAAGACGTTGAGGGCTTGGCGACGGACGTCTTCAGCGCCCATATAGATTGTGCATTTCATGCCGAATTTGGCGCATACGGTAGCGGTGGCTACGCCATGCTGACCAGCTCCTGTTTCAGCTATAATTTCAGTTTTGCCTAATCTTCGGGCGAGTAGTATTTGACCCAGGGCGTTGTTGATCTTATGGCTTCCGGTATGGTTGAGGTCTTCACGTTTGAGCCAGATGTTGGCTCCGCCTGCATGCTCTGTCAGACGATTTGCAAGGTGGAGTTGACCAGGTCGGCCCATATATGGGTAGTATGTGCGATACTCGTCCCAGAACTTCGGGTCGTCTTTTGCTTTGTTGAAGCCCTCCTCTAGCTCTGCTAAACAATCCATTAAAGACTCGGGAACGTATTGGCCCCCAAACTCTCCAAATCTTGACGGAACAGCAACATTACCACCATTTGTGTTCAGAGCTTCAAGCTGGTCTACTAGACCGGGCTCAGTGCCTCGCTGCTCTTGAGTTATGACCTCGTCTGGTTCGACTCCATTCCCAGCGTCCCCGTGACCATTCTCTAATCGTTCTTCTGTATGAACACCATTACCATTGACTTGATGACCATTGACCATTGATTTCTCTTTTTCCATGGCGTGCTTGACACCATTCGTGACATCATGACGCCCAGCCTTCTGGCCAGTCAGCTCAGAACAGTACTCTTCTACCTTTTTCGAACCCCGTCCAGCAGGGGCATTGGCTAACGTTGTAATGATTTGACTCCCGACAACGACGCCCTCTGCAATTTCCGCAACTTGTAAAAACTGCTCTCGTGTACTGACTCCAAAACCTACAGCGGCAGGTACATTATTCGAATAGCGGTGCACACGGTCGAGGAGGTCAGGCAATGCTTTGTTGAGAGTCCCAGTAACCCCTGTGACACCCATTCTCGAGACCACGTAGATAAAGGAGTCCGCAATCTTGCACAAGAACTTCATGCGGTCCTCTGAAGTGGCGGGTGCTATTAGGGGGACGTAGGATAGTCTAGCGATTTGTCTGTCGTCAGCGACAGGTATAGCGGCCCTCAAGATCTCCCGGACCTCACCCTCCATTTGTGCAGAAATTCCTGAACCTTACAGCTTCCTCGGGTGGTAGATCTACAACAATGAAGCCGTTGACGCCTGCCTCCTTTGCATCCTTGAGTATTCTCTCCTCGCCATAGCTCAGCAGTGGATTGTAATAGCCCATAAATAACACTGGCACTTCTAGTCCACGCTTTCTAGCTTTGCGTACCACCTCCAGGGTCGAGGTGACGGTAACGCCATTCTTGAGTGCCTGAGTGTTTGCCTTTTGTATTGTGGGCCCGTCGGCAATTGGATCCGTGAAGGGGAGTCCAAGTTCTATGAGATCTAGGGGTGGTCAGTGTGCAAGTACTGTCGAGTAGTCGTTTGATCCTTACCGGAGCCACCTGCCTCCATCGCTAACATGATTTCCACCGTTTCATCTGGGGTAGGATAACCGGCGGTCACATACGTGACTAAAGCTGAGCGTCCTTCCCGCTTGCATTGCGCAAATGTGTTCTTGATCGCATCCATATTCGAAACTGGTAAATTGACGTAGATTAGGAGAGTAAAGAATGTGGGATTTCTACTTAGTATATGTACAAAGGAAATGTACGGAATAACTGATCGACCATTCCATGACGAGAGTCATCATAGAATAACGGATAGGGCTGAATGTTGGAACTACAGGATGATCCTTCACCGCAATTTTTGTGGTCATCATTGAAAAATTGGAAAGATACTACCTGCTTTAGTGCTTGCTTCTGGTGCAATTTTCTCATCTACGAGTACGAGTACTCTCATCTGTTTTCGAATTCCCTTAAAGATGGGGATACTTCGGGAATCGCATACCGCATATCGCATACCTCAGAGATATCAGTACACCCGCAAAGATGACTATCGCTCCAAACTTCAAGAAACATATAAGGTCAAGCTCGGATTTTGAACATGTTGCGGAACAAATCAATCTCTCCGAGCAGCCCACCTTGGTCTTTTACGACTGTGATCCATATTCTATATCTATTGTCCTGATTGTTTCGTCCCATTAGAATTATCTCTGCAGTTGTACAACACTCAACGATGTTTCCCTTAGTCTTTTGCCTCCTGATCCCTTTTCACTCCGCCATGCTGTCTGCAGCCGCGCCAGCTGCCGTTCAATTGAACCTCACTACAAACTTTCCCGGCTTGCAGACTCTGAACACCACACCGCTGTTCTCCAAATCCAACCCAGTTAAAGCCAACACAAGTACCGGCGTACCTATAACACACATCAGCATCAACGTCCCCAACTCCAGTACCAGGCTAGAGATATGGCTACCAAGCTTTCTAGACCGGGATTCCATATTCCTGCTCCTCGATCGAGTCCAAGACTGGGTTGAGTTTGAAAGTCACAGGCACGACGAACAGTGGTGGCCTCTTGACCCATTTCGGTGTTATAACGGTGGAGCATCTTTAGGAATACGCAATCAGCCGGGACAGCACATAACGCTCCTGGTTTTGGGCGACATTGTGGAAGGCTTGAATATTGTCCTTGTGCGGGGGGGCATTGAAAAACAAGCCAAGTTTAATGTTTATCACGAAGGGATGTTTGTAGCGAAGGGACAACTCCGCAGCAGCCGCCCTGGACGTCAGTTCCGGTGCTCTAGGGCCTGAGTTGATCACACCAGTGGGGTTTGTGGTCGAGATAGGCCACTTCTATGGAGAACTTTCTTCGTTTGGGGATCGGAACAATTTGTTTCTAAGACGTTCAACAGAGGCTTGGTACACTACCGTTCTAATACACCATGGAATCCTCAACACCATTGTCCTGATTAACCAATTCTCCTCCCAGGCTGAGAGATGCAACGCCAATCCGCCACAGCTTCCGACACGCCCTTATAATGCGATATCCACTCAGAAATCCGTAACCCTTCCGTTATAACTCCAATCTACATTTCCGCCCCATCTCAAAGGCTCATTCTTCGGCCCCCCAGACTCTCCCGTCTTCGGATCCCGCTCACCCTCGAACTCCGGTTTTGCTCCTCTCCTAACATCGGCATGCAATTCCTCTCCATCACCAGTAGCTGTGACTCTAGCATTGATAGCAGCGAGCTCTCGATCTCTGTCCGAGAGTGAGGCGGACTCAATATGCGACGGTTGATTAACCTGTGATGAGGACGTTTGTGAGGACGATGATGCAGGTGATTGATTGATGACGACAGAGCCTTTGGGAGTGCTGAAGGCGCCGGTTGACGACCGCTGGAGTTGTTCGTAGAGCTCTTGATCTTGCTTTGGGAGGCGTGGTGGTGCGGGACCGGAAGCGAATGGAGGGCCGGCGCGGAGGCGTGCGCCTGAGGATAGGAAGCGGCGCACAGATGGGCTCCGGAGGGCTTGTCGAGAAGATGAGAACATAGTTTCGCTATAGGAATAAGATGTGGTCTTTACGGCGTCTATGATCAATCGACAACGACTGCTTGTAAAGGTTGGTGGTCTCTGTAAAGTGAACCATCAAACCATCAAAGAACGAAACCCTAGAGATGCGCTATTACATCATCCCGTCATCCTCACTAGCCGCCTTCGACAGCCGGCAGGACCTTCCCATAATGGAAAACAAAAATCACTCTCCTCCGTATAAACTCCGCAGTCCCTCCGACGGACAATTAAAAGCCCAAAAGAGCACCAAGCCTCACAGTACAATTAGAAGCCACACCAACAGCAGCATACGGATAACTCCACACTGCGAGCTATGTCTCACATCCTTCTCAGGGCCGCCCCAACATCCGGCCATATTCTAACAACTGGTATAAATTCCCCGGACGTTAGTACGCCTAGCTATGGCGGGGAAATGAGGGCGGAAGGTAACAAGTGGGGAAGTTGGTGCGTGGGGAAAAAGGGTGATATGGGAAAGCGTAGGGAGAAAGAGAGGGGTCGGTGGGTTTATGGGTGGAAGGGGGAGGATGGGGATCGTGACGAGAGAGTATCATGGGGCAGAGTTGCTGACAAAGTGCTGAGTGGTGCGCGCCAAGGGCTTTGAGGGAATGTGGATGGTAGTGGGGAGAGAGGTGGAGTGGCGGTGATAAGAGGGAATGGCGGAAGAGAGGGACACGGTATTAGCTTAGGGGGAGAATGGAACGGACGGGAGACCTGTAGAGGATCTTGCTTCGTGTGTTATCTTCATTGTCTTCGTATATACCTGAACAGTGCCGTATTAACACAACAAAGAAGAGAAGGGGGCAAAGGAAAAAAGCTCGATATGCTACAAGATCGTCACCGTCAAGAGCCAAACGCCACCAGGTACAAGCTTAGGTATACCACCCGTACTCCCAGCCCCATGTGTGCAAACCATCATAACCTACAAGCGTCCCGTTACACGGCTACTTCGCCCTTGACGCGCCTAGACCCCCTTTCGGCATCTCCACCAACTCAACATAATCATCATCGTTGACATTTGTGCCATGGAAAGACTTGAACGTCGAAGGCTTCCTTGGTGATTTGAAGCCTGAGCCGTCGGCGCTGCTGCCAAAGTTCCGGCCGGGGGTGTAGCCGAGGGACTTTGATGTAGCTTTGTGCTTTTTGAATAGGGCCGGCACGGCTGGAAGACAGCCGCAGACAATACCGACATTCATTTCGACGCAACTGGAAGAATCAGGCTTCTGGGGGCTTTGGACAGAGGGCAGAAAGGTTGCTCACCTCATCATTGTGACTAGTGCTGCTGTCCAGAGGGTATCGGGGCTGTGGAGCCGCAGAGAAGAGACTATCAGGCGGACCAGGCTGGTGATAGTTGCGCTATCCTCGATAGTTAGGTACGGCAGATGAGCAAATCTTCTATTGGTCCCGACTTACAATAACCCGGTCAGGAAAATACCAATGATTCCAATCTTTTGCCGCGAGGTAAGCTGCAAACTCCAGACCGTCGCTATGGGCAATATCAAGACGTAAAAGTCGGTCAACACATTGATGACCCCCGAGACGATGGTGAAGGTCCACTCTCGAGTGTAGAACTTTGTCTGAGCGCTGGCACTGGAAACGCACAGAGCTTCGGCTTCAGAATAGAACCCGACGCTGGCGAGATAGAACAATGCTTGAAAGGCTATCCCGGTGTAGATCAGATATCTCATCGTCTTGTTGCGACTGAAAAGACGGTAGTAGAGCAGCAGCAGCGATAATTTTACAAGGAAAATGACTGGTCCGTAAAGCAAGCTAATCGCTTTGAATACCTGGGGAAGCAGGAAGTCAGAGAATGCGCATTTGCTTCATGGCGGAAGAACTACATGACAAGTCTGTGGCGTCAGACTGCTGGCTCGAATGTCCCATAGGTGCCTTCCGAAGTTATGGTTTACCGCTGATAAGTGGTCAACTACTGTCTATTGCCATTCTCGATGTACAGGTTGGAATTACCAAAGTATGTGAGACCAGAGCGTGCTGCCGAACCCAACTGGATGAGCATCTATGAGCCACCGACATTGTTGAACAGAGTCCGTGGAAAAGATTTACCAGCGCAAGAATACAAACATCTAGAATTGTCAGCACTTGATTTTCGCGTCCACTTCTTCAAACGTACAGTCGTCCCACCCTGCCGCTCGAGTTACGAACCCTTTCGCATACAACCTCACCACAACCGCCAAGGTCGCCAAGACGAGAAATACAGAGTTGACAGTAATGACAGGAGTTCTTAGAGACACTGGATTGACGAAATTCGAATGCGCCCCAGGTGGTGGATGTCCTACAGGTTTAGAAGACGGATCCATTTCCCACGTGAACTATCTTCGGCGGAGGATGTTGGCTCGTTGGATTTGTGAAGAAGCAACAAGCCATGGGATTGGGAATCGAAATGCAAGTAATCCCTTAGTGCTTATTCCCGAGATAAGGTAAAAAATTGGCGCATACGGAGTAGCTAAAGTACGTCCAAAAGGCAGTAAGATGAGCCACACTGCGTTGTCGTGCCGCAGAGGACTTTGAATCTTGCCATCTGATTACGGAGTCAGCATTCCGTGCAAAGTGCGTGCTGAAGTGGGCTGCACGAACCTTGTATGGTACAACTGTGCCTTTTTGCCAAAATATAGGCGTCCACGGGATATACCCACTTCATGTACGTAGTACAGTAGTATTTAGGCTAAGACAAATTCATGTAAGAAATCTCGTCGCATACATGATACATGTTGGCTTTTAGGTCGGCAGGCTGGTAGCAGGTACTCGTACTGTAGCTCGCCGTCCTCGCATTGTTTAGCGTCTGGATATGGTACGGTAGTGACAGCAGTGCCTCAGCCCTGCATCCGAATACTGCGCTGAGACAGTGAGTACCTTACTGTAGAACGGCCTGGCCAGGCTCTTCTGTGTCGCTCAATCTCTTGTATGGCTCCTATCGGTGTGCAATAGTGCAGCGGTAGCTTTCATCTGTTCTTATTTTTCTATATAATGATCAGTCATCAGGGGATGTTCTTTAGCCATTCAACTTCTGGCTTGGGTTTCCTGCCGAGGCCATAGATATATGTTCCTGAGCCTCAGGCACCCTGCACCGTAGAACGATCTCTAGGCTTTCAACGAGGAGTCTCTGCGACGAAACCCAATAAGGTAGGAGAGGCTGAAGAACTGAAGGAGCGAATCGCCTTTGCCTCTTGCTTCATTTCGCTTGTCAGCAGCCAGTCAGGCCTGGGTTGATGATACACCTCAGCCGTCAATTGCACGTGGAGATCCATCATGGGACTGTTAGCTGCATATTGGGATCTTACTTGGGATTTGCCAAAAAAGCTGTGCACCATGCACCAAAAAAATTGAGGTCGATTTGCTTCGCCAATCGCAAAATCAAAGGACGGAAGTTGCGGCACTTCCCGTCTTAGGGTTACGCACCTTAGCTGGATGGCGACTCAGCGGCTTCCATGGCTTGACCACCCACGTCTTCCTTATGCGTTCTCTATAACCTGAGAGCGCTAGAAATGAAATCAAAGATCTCGGTAAGATGAAGATTATGTCATCGCACTCGCTGCGAGCAGCGAGTGTCAACCTTTGACTTTGCCATGAAGCTGAAACGGGACTCCTCTTGTTGGGGTAGTACAATATATGTAACTGACAATTTTCTTGATACAGTTGGCTGATTCGCGGTCTAATACCAAGCTTTCTTATTCCATTCTTTTTCTTCCTCGTTCGCGTTAATTCCCTAATTCCCTTATATTTAATTAGCTTCGAGCAGAGCCGTCGCGCTCGCCGTTATAAGTAGGAGTGCTGCATTAACAATTGACATCTCGTTAACCCAGAAGCATTCATAAGACCAATCAGGCTGAGTTTCTCCTGTCCAAAGTCTGATCAAAAGCATAGCTCTATTGCACCCAAGCCAAACCTGAGCGGTCTGTTCACCTTACGTCCACATGGCACGATACTTGCATAGGCAGATCAATTGGCCTAGGGTGTTAATATAGGTACTCAACGTTCGAGGTTCCCTGGTCAAAGCTCGCTTGAAATGGAAGCAGCTTCTCGAAACAGATTCCCGCCCAATTTTTATTCACGACTTAGGGACGATATTGCTATAAAGCAGGCAAGGAATGAATGACACCACTGATGTACTTGACACGGTCCGAAATAATCCTTGGGACCGACTGAGAAAGTGGAGCAGATCCTGAAAAGCATAATCGCGCGTGCGCTTTCCCTAAGGAATGCGGAAGGCAAAAGCTCAAAGGAAGAAGGCCTGAGAAACGTACGGCGGATGCTGGAAGCTGGGCTTTCAATTAATATAAATATAAAAGAAGGCGAAGACAACATAGATGACCAGAATGACTCCCAAGGTTATGTGTCGCCAGCACAAAACCGATAGTACACGGAACGATGCTCATACAGGACAAAGATCTCATTGTCTCAGGAAATCTTGACGGAGACCAGCCGCACTTCCGCGATATGGATGCGTCAAGTTGCTATAAAGCACTCCGTCTATATAAAACCACGCCACAGGCCAAACCACCATCTCAACCTCCCCCCAGTGTCGTCACTATTAGAAAAATCCACCATGACCTCAGCTCCCTCCGCGCCATCGTCTTCAACTCCCTCCGCCACATCGTCTTCCGCTCTCATCGAACTCCAGGTCGGCGAACGCCGTTTCACCACCCGCGCCTCAACCCTTATCGCCGGATCCACAACGCTCGCAGGCATCATCTCCGACAGATTCTCATCATCCCGCTCCAGCGATGGCTCCTACTTCGTCGACGCGGATCCTGACCTCTTCGAGCATCTTCTTCGCTACATGCGGCGTAATGTCGTGCTTCCTGTGTTCTATAACGAAAACGGCTTCGACCACGCCCTATACCGTGCCTTGCAAGTAGAAGCGGACTATTTTAATATTCAGCCGCTGAACACATGGCTCAAGGAGAAAGGCTATTTGCGCGCAGTGAGCGTCCAGTATTCGGTCGACGAGAGAAAAGGGGAAGGGGTAGATGCGGGCTATGATGCCGTCGTGGACGGAAATACCGAGCGCACATATCATCCTTCTTGGGAGACGGAGAAGGTGTATCAGTGTCCCCGAGATATATCCACTCACCACGGAAACCCTAATCTTTGCGGGAGGGCATGCGCGAGAGCTCAGGGTGAAGATGAGGGTTACGTCGACCGGGAAGTGTTGCGGACTTTGGTTGTGACGAAGAAGGTCGTCTTCAACAATTTGGAAGTCCCTAGTAGTGAGCAGTAACGGGAAATTCTAATCATTGCTATTGTCTTTGCTCGGACTATCGCTGCTAATAGCTCTGCGACTTTGAGGGGACCCTCTGCGAAGAGATCTCCGTCCTCGCTAGAGTGCACTGGCCGTCGACCCTTCTGCTTGCAACGCCAGAACTGTGAGTGGTTTGCCGCTCCTCAAACGTTGGAATGCTGGGGATAAAATTGAGGGATTCAACATGGTTTTCTCGCCCCCCAGGAAACCCATTTTAGAAGCGACTTTCCACCCCTCTTGACACCGTGAGAATCCCACTGAACCTTTTTTGCAGTCCCCAGACATATATCAGCTTTCACCAGATTGATTTATAACAGTGTCAGCCTACGTCGCTGTCGAGTGGCCGGGAAAATCGGGTTTTTCGGGTTTCAGTATGTACTAGTAGTGTTTCTTCATTCACGATTGATACGTCTTAAGAAGAACGTTGACGACTACCTGCAACACATACTCCTTCCCTGCTTGTCATTCTCTCTTCAGTACCAAGGACGTTACTTTTCACTTGTTTCCTTCTCGCTCTTTCTGAATGTACGCTTCTGCTTGACCTCCTCTTTCAACAATGACCTCATGTTCATCTTTTACGATGCGTCGGCATTGTGACTGCACTGTTACCGAAGACTTGAAACCGTGCCGATTCGATTTTTGCCCGCGTTCTAATTCGTTGTTAATATTGCTGATTGAGCCAGAATGAAAATGAGTCGTTTGACCGTGAGCAATGAGCAAAGAAACCAGGAAGAGAAGAAGCCAAAGCGGCCACAGCAGCAGCACAACTGGAAAAACAACAACAAAAAGCCCCCTTAACTCCTGCTGCCGGCCCTCGTCGAAGCGTCAAAAGCGCTCCAAACACCATCTCCCAAGCCAGCCATCATGTACAACCCAACCGCAGTCCACACCCTTCCTGACCAACACCACCTCACAAACCACCCACATCTCCCACACCCACATCCTCGAAAATCGTGCATTCCATTCCACCACTCAACCCCAGCCTCACCGCTCATCCCATCCCATCCCTCCTCGACAGCATTTCTCTCCCAACAAAATCCCCCACCAATTGAAGCCAAAACCCCCATGTTTCAAGGATTCCTCACCCTACCCCATATGGCCCACACAGCCACGCCAACTCGAATAAAAACCGACCGGTCGAAACGCCGGAAAATTCCCAAATTGAGCGTGAGCGGGAATACGGGGTTATGAACCGAAGTATGTATATCCTACTGTAATACCTAGGGGAACACGTGGGAGTCAACGATGTTGGAAATGGAATGGTGGAGGCGGTTAGACGACATGCACGGCCATACATAGAATGCTTTATTGGCATGCACTGCAGCTGGCGATTGTTAAGGATACGTGGGTTTCAACAGCAAACACTCAGCTTTGGACGCGAGAAAACAACAAAAGAGATTCGTGCAAAGCTGTCAGGTCGTGGTGATGCATTGAATTGTTGTCTCGGCCGTTGAACCCTCGTTTCTATGTGTTCTTATTCTAGTCTACATGCCAGAAGGAAAATCCCTTTGTAATGCTATATATCCGTTTCGCTGTGAGTTATCTCGATAAGGAATGTTGAGAGATTGTTGTGCTTTTCAGCCATCCACACATAACACATGATCGTCCTCTCGCCTGGTCTAGGGTAAGATTTTCCCTAAGCGTCCTTCAGGGGCGTAATCATGATTGGTGATTGAAAGCTCTGGATGAATCCTATCCAGAACCCGAGGTTTGCCAATAGCGCAGGGGGGAAGTGTTTCATGGACTCGACCCCCAATGAAAGAAGAATCTGCCTCTCTACACTTTCTCCATATTATTCGCATCAGCTTTGTCCCCTTCCGTGGCGACAGAACGACCGCCTCGGGCTTTCTTATCACTAGCGAGCGTCTGGGCGAATTTCGACCTCTCTCGGACGGCGGGGCCTTTCCAGTAAAAGATAAAGATTGGGATGGTGACAAGGAAGGCGAGAATAGCAAGGATGGTGGTGGGAATTTCAAGTTTATGTTTGATGTGGAGGCTGTAGAATGGTGTCGAGTACATGGCAGCGATACCGGCGAGAAAATCCCTTGCCAAGGCGTTGCCGCCAGTGGCTGATGCGGAGTATGGCCCGTAACTGGCAATCATATAATCGATTGTAGCCATGTAAATGCAGTACTGCAAGACGACGTGTCAGCATCAGCTTTTGCTTCTTTGGAGTGACACAGGAAGACCAGATGCACTCACATTGGCTATTCCTACTAGAGCCGAAAAAATCAGAGGCGCTATCCAATGGACTTGAGGCGGGCCCAGGCTTGTCCAGGCAAATCCAAAAAGCCCAATAGTCTCTAGCGGGGCGGTCCACAGAAGCCAATATAATCGCGCTTCCGGCTGAAGAGCATCTGGATCTTTGCGTCGGATCGCCCGGTGCCGATGAATAAAGGGGAAAAAGGAGAAATAGGCAATAAAGTATCCGATGGCGATGGGTAGAAACGCAAGGCCAGTCTGGTAGGTATTGAAGTTCCATTGTTTAAAAACGGGGGCGTACGACTCTAGGAAGGTGAAGATCAAGGCGTCGCTGAAACCACTGAGTAGAGATAGACAAAGCACGATCGGCTCGCGGATAAACATCTCAAAAGGTCGATACCAGATGATCAGCACCTCCTTCATTGACATCCGATGCTCTTTGAGCTCGTTTGGACCGTAGATGTTTGTCTCTCCTGCCTTGCGCTTCTTCTTTGCTATCTTATCAAGCATGATGGTAGCTCTAGTCTCCGGTACCAAAAAAAAATGCGCAGCCTGAACGGCGGCTCCAAAGATGAGTTGAATCCAGAAGATCCAGTGCCACGAGAGATACGTTTCGATAAAACCTCCAACGATTGGACCAAGCACTGAGCCACCGACCGAGGAAAGTACTACATAGGCCACGGCATACTGCTGGTCATCAGCCTCCCACATGTCGGCCACCATGCCTAGTGTCACAGAGCCACCGGCAGAAGAGATGCCACCAAGGAAACGGGCCACGACGATAGTTCCAAAATTCGGGGCGAGTGCGGCAGGTATTTGCCAAATGTTGACGAAGAACAAACTGAGCTGGAGAACCGGCCACCGTCCCAGCTCTTCACTCCAGGGCGCCCACAATTCACTTCCGAAGGCGTATGCGACCAAGAATACCATCTGTCCCACCCTCGCCGCTTGCTTGCTGATATGAAACTGTTCGGATAAGGGGATGATGCCGTTTGCGTACACGCTCGCATTGAAGTTCATGGACATTTGAACCCAGAAAATGACGGTCAGAATGGTCCATCTTTTCCAGAGGGGGAAACCAAAACCGAGCTGGTCGTAGCAATCCGATTCTTGGAGCTCAATTTTTCCATCCTCTCGTGTAGGCTTGGGCGATGTTTCTGATGCTTCCTCACTTTTCGACTCCTCGTTCTGAACAGTCTTCTCCGCCTCAGTAGCCGACATAATGGTATGCGCGACAAGCTACAAAATGTCAATCTACACAAGGTACAGCAAGGGGTAGCTGTGTACGGTATCAAGGTGGTCGAAGTGATGAATAGAATGTGAAGAAAGTTAAGAAAAGCGACAAACCGCAGGACATTAGAACTTTATATATATGTTCGACTGACAGCCGTGACTGTTGGGGGGGGATCAGCTGTCAGATGTGTGTTGACGTAGTTCTGTTCGGTTCGGGGTTGAATAGGTAAATAAGGTGGCGTGGGTGGGCGGTGACTGTTGGGCTATGGCGTCATACATGTGCATCCCCCCTGCTCGGAACACTAGGCGGAAAAGCGGGGACTACCTTGTTCCGTACTAGAGTATTCTACGGGCTCTTTTTGCCGACGAGCATTCTTCACTTCAGCCTTTCGCTTGCGTAGTCGTGTAAGGTAAGTGTGTAGATTCACCTTCACCTAACTAAACCAACAGATTACCCCTGACTAACTCGATTAGGATAGGCCCTGAGCATCACGTGCATCAACACTAGGTACGATAGACAACCTTCAAGGCTTCAAGATCCTTTCGTGATAGCTCGCAGAACCAACCAAAAACAAAGAGGCGATGGATCCGGACTCTCCGAATGTAGACTAGTGCGGTCTCTAATCGATAAGACTCACACATTCCCAAATCTCAACATTTGCTTTTGTGTAGCCGAGGGACTACCTTTCTCCACCGACTTGCTATCACACCCCGATATCGTTGTAGAATGGCTTTACAAACAGCTACTCGACGTGCGGTTTCATGCCTTAATGGTGCTGCTTGCATCTCCGCCGTTGGAGCAAAACCGTCCAGACGCAATGCCACCGCCATGGCTGTCCCCACCTCAAGTCCCCCACGTGAAAGCCGACATGACATTTCCGTGAGCTCGTCCGGTATACAGTGAGATTGCATTCATGCTGACGGGCTTCAGAAAGAAGCCTCCTTACCCGCTCCTGACCCTCCTTCAGACTCCCCGACCGCAGCGATAGTTGGCCAACACACCCCCTACATGGTAGCCACATACGTTCGTCCGCCACCGATGATGGTCAAAGGAGAGGGGTGCTATCTATGGGACATTGAGAACCGTCGGTATTTAGATTTCACAGCTGGCATCGCTGTCAATGCACTGGGCCATTGTGATCCAGAGACGAGCAAATTGATAGCACAGCAAGTCAGACCATCAGATCTGGCAAAGCTATATACCGTACTGAGAATTGAACACGCAGGCGCGGACACTAGTACACACCTCGAATCTTTACCATAATCCCTGGACAGGCGAACTCTCAAAACTAATCGTTATCAAAACGCAAGCCTCAGGTTCCATGCACAAGGCATCCAAAGTCTTCGTCTGCAACTCTGGCAGCGAAGCCAATGAAGCCGCCATCAAATTCGCCCGTAAAGTCGGCAAAGTACGGCAGCCATCAGGTGAACAGCATGAGATCGTTTCCTTTAACAGCTCCTTCCATGGCCGGACCATGGGCGCTTTATCGGCGACCCCAAACCCGAAGTACCAGAAACCTTTCTCGCCTATGATACCCGGCTTCAAGTACGGGACCTACAATGACGAAACAGCTATCAAAGGATTGGTTACAGAAAAGACGTGCGGCGTGATAGTCGAACCCATCCAAGGCGAAGGCGGTGTTAACGTTGCCACGCCCTCCTTCCTCCAAACCCTCCGAAACCGCTGCAACGAAGTAGGCGCCGTCCTCATCTACGACGAAATCCAATGCGGCCTCTCCAGAACAGGCCAACTATGGGCCCACCAAATCCTCCCCCCTTCAGCCCACCCCGACATCCTCACCACAGCCAAAGCACTCGGCAACGGCTTCCCAATCGGCGCCACAATCGTCTCGGAAGAAGTAGCCAAATGCGTCGTCACAGGCGACCACGGTACCACCTTCGGCGGCAACCCCCTTGCCTGCCGCCTAGCGCATTACATATTCTCTCGCCTCTCCGAGCCCGAGCTTCAACGCGGAGTCCTCGAAAAGGAACAAATCTTCCGCCGCGGCTTCGCGACTCTCCAACGGCGCTTTCCAACCCTCATCACCGAAGTCCGCGGACGAGGTCTCATCCTAGGCTTACAGCTGTCCCAAGATCCGACACCGATCGTGACGGCGGCGAGGGAGAGGGGGTTGCTGGTTATTACGTGCGGGACTAACACGTTGAGGTTTGTGCCGCCGTTGATCATCAGTGAGGTGGAGATTGAGGAAGGCTTAGGCATTCTGGGGCAGGCGATGGAAGTGGTTGTTGGAAAGGGGGAAGAGGTGGAGGGGACGATGGGGCAGCAGGAGATGGCTCCGAGGGGGAGGTGATGATTGTGCTCGAATTATAGATATTATGCTTCGAAGGTATGCAGCCATGCCTTCTTATAGATTAGATCATATTTCTCCTATATACGACAAATAGTTGTTCGAACCAAACCACAACCTCACTCCACCCCTCCCCAAACCCCCCCCCCCACCTCACAGCCGCCGGCACCAATCCTTCCCCCTCCGAACCTGCCACGCACACACCGCCCCCTCCAACCCCAACCCCACCACCCCGGCCACGCAAATCCCCGCGCTATCGCTCACACTCACGGCCCCAAGACACCACTCCCTCTCCTCCCCCGCCCTGCCCTCCGCCACCGCGGCAAAAGTATTCACATACACCGCCCCGCCCAACAGGCCCTCCCAGAGCACGATACAGAACACGACGTAGACGTTTGGCAGAAACGGAAACAGGGCGTGCAGGAGGAGGATAAGCAGGTTGGCGCATTGGAGGAGGGCGGGGAGGTAGAGGTTGCGGAGGCGGAAAAGGGGAAGGGAGGAGCGGGAGAGGAAGACGCCGAGCTGGTAGAGGGTGGCGTAGGTGGGGTAGAAGGAGCGGTAGTGCGTGAAGGGGGTGGTGGGGAGGGGGAAGAGAAGGAGGGGGTGCAGGGATTGGTTGATGGTGTATTCGGAGGTGTAGACGAGGAGGAGGGGGAGCATGCTAAGGGGGGAAATCGGGGATTAGTGAGGAGAAGGGGGAGAGAGTGGTGGGTTTCTCGCCGGCATGGATGAAGGCTGGGATGGGGACGTACTATGGGAAGAAGAGGCCGCGGGCACGTTTTAAGTTGTTGACAAAGGTTGCTTGCCAGGATTGATGCATCTTTTTGCTGGCGAGAGAAACGGTGGAGTGCTGAGAATCACCAAGAAGCCCTTCATCTTCACGGTCTGCCGTCACATCGCCTTCACGATCTACGTTGTCCTCGTTCTCGAAGAGAACCGCGGACGTGTCCCGTGCGTGCTTTCGCCTCAAAGGCTCCAGCGGCAGGACCGTGAAGAAGCTAACCAGCATGATTACTGGCAGAAACGACGAAGCGAGGAGAGTGCTCTTCACGCTCAACCCGACCGACGTAGTGGCAACCGCATATGCCCCTGCTCCTACAAGCCCAGCAGCCCCGGTTCCACTCCCCCAGGCAGCTAAGCTGAAGGGGCCGTAGAAGTGCGTCATACCCAGGAAGCTCAGCTCGCCCATTCCACTGCTGAGACTCGCCAATATCACTCCGGCCATCTTGGTGGAAACGGTGCCCCCGTCGGTGTATTCCGGCGTCAGGGCGATGAGCAGCATGCCAACGGTGGATATCGTTACCAGGAGGAGTATGCGAATCGGATATGGTACGACGTGGATGAAATAAGGAGCAATGAGTTTCATCAGGAACGAGGGTAAAACGTCTGCTAGAAGGACGACACTCTTGGGTATGTCTGGGCCGACCAGATCAAGGGCTGCTGAGAGTATGACGACGTAAAGGACGTTGTTGATCAAGCCTTGAGAGTGTCAGTATACTGACGTAGACGCGAACAGTGAAGCGTACCGAACAACCAGAACGCAGTGCAGACCCGAGGGTCTGCGCCGTCCAAAGCAGCTTTCAGTCTGGACTTGTACATTGCCCAGGATGACGATGGGCTTCCTGGCAGAGGAAGCATATCCTTGATGTGCAGAGCGGTTTGCTAGATAGATGAGTGACTACCTGGACAAATCGATAATTGGCTAAGGGAGCGCATCCACAACGGAGCGACTCAGAGGCTTGGGCGACGACTAGGCCCAGAGCTGGCACGTGCACAATTGCGGGGGCAGAAGGATTGAAGTGCACAAGGCCGTCGATGGGCCATCTCATGCAGCAGACGAGTGAGTTGGCTATATTCAGAAAGGGAGGGAAAAGGAGATTGGTTACTGTACGGAGTATGGAGTACTGTCCGTACTCCCACCTCGATATCGATACCGACTGGTTTGATGCTCGGGAAGTCGGGAAGCCCTGGGATTTGCCGTCCACACCAAATTGGGTCTAGATCCTTCCGGGAGATTGGCAGGGAAAGTGACGTCGTGACAGGGGGACCAACAACAGGGATCCCGCATCTTCCCGCGTGCCCCAGGCTTTCCCAATCCCCCCAATCCTGTCGCTTTTTGCTTCTTCATCCAACTCACATCTAGGTACGGAAGTATGTCATGGAATAAAATGGTGATACAGGAATGAATACTAAATTCATGCCCACTCGCCACTCGGATCCTGAGGATGTTTCTTCTCTGAGAATCCCACCCACCTACTCTCTCCAATAGAATCGACTTCCCTCGCATCGGCCACCCTTTATCGCGCTCCTGCTCGACCATGGACCAACGTCGTTCAGCCCCACATCCCTTCAGCAGGCCACCATCAAGCCAACCCTCCCATGATCCGCGATTCGCCCCAATACCACCTCCTCCATACACACCACAGCCTGCCACGCACAGAGCGGAGATACCGCCTGCTGGTGATCCCTTCTTCCGCCGTCGAAACGAGCACGAGGATCAGAGGAGTCCGCCGACAAACCCTACTCGACCATATACCTTCCCCATTCATTCGCAGCTCAACGCGAACCTTTTCCCAGGCGCTTCGGACTTTGCAAATATAGCACAGCCGCGGCGGAATAGTTACGGCTCGGCCACGCCTTTTGATGCTGGACCGATAGACCGTTACGGCTCGAGGATATCGTCAGGTATGTGATTTGTTTGGTATACGAGTATTTACCAGAATTCTTGTCTTAACATATCTCTCCGCAATGTCAGAGCTTCTGTTGTCGCTCTTCATGCATGCGTGTCCATCTGCGATTGATTTTTACATACTTATCGGCTGCACTGTCGTTTGATCCAATACCTTCGTTGATCATCGAAGGCGGTGATGCGACTTCTGTCTATAGGACATTTCCCCCCCCAGTGGTTTTGCGTTATCAACGTATTGTGTCTTTCATTCCATTACTCTGTCTCACGCTCGAAGAGCCAGGGATCATCACCAAGGGTCGCTTCTTCTTTGGATTTTGCTTGCCAAGCTTGTGTTGTGTTACTGCTTAGCCACGCTTTGTATGGGTTACGAACTGCTAGTCACGACACCCCATCTGCTATTAATCCAGCCTGATTTTCATTCTTCCATGCTCAGCCTTGACTTCCATCTTCCTCCGACTTCCGCATGCCTTCGATTACTTTCATACTGTACTATCTGCCAGGATTCCCCACATCCCGTTCCATCCCTGTCATCCTCAGGATCTTCACATTAGCGTACCGATGATTCTTCCTTGCTGACGCATGCATTAAACCCGTTTCAGATCTGGACTCTGCGAACATTTCTCAGCAAACCCTACCACCACCACCACCACCTTCTGCTCAACCTTCCAGCTATGGACATTCGTCACAGCTGCGGAACCTCCAGGGAGAGCCAACAAGACAGATGATAAACAGACCTGCTTCGCCAACGATGCTTGAAGGTACGTGATTACCCCCTTCTTAAGCGCACCCTTCCCCGCAGCGCATCGGCAGTGCCCAGTTTTCGTGCTTTCCAAGTCGACAGATCGGTACCTAGTTCACTGCACGACCTAGACTGTGTCACAGCATACCGTTGAAGCTTGCGACACTGTGTACATACTATTTCTGCACACTGACTGACTATGACCACGTATTCACCTAGATCAACCACTTCCTCCCCCTCCACCCTTCAATGGCCGTCATATGCTGCCTCCCTCATCCCCACAGACTTCGCACGCACAACAGGGCCTTCAGCTCTCACAGTCGCATAGACCACCTCCGCCTCCGCCCCCGCCCCCTCCTCCTTTCTCTGCTAATCGCGAGCTTCCAGCATTGTCGACAGCCCCTCGCCCTGGAAGCAGTATGTCAATTTCGTCGATGCTCGGGACGGATCCAGGAAGATCAGCTCGCGAGACTATAGCATACTCGAATCCTCCTTCGACGATCATCTCAACTACTGCATCACCGTCCATACCCACCAAATCACCCAGCCGCCTTCACCACAACGGTGTTGGGAATTCGCAATCGCATTCTCCTGAGAGATACAAACCTACGCAAGGTGTAACGGCACGGCCATATCGTGCATTCTCTGGTGGATCACCGCAGCGTCCTACGGCCAGTGCAGAGGCTACGGTGTCCGAAATCTCCAATTTCGGAGCGACGCCATCTACTCAGCCGCCTCGATACTCACCTTTGTCAGAGACCGGCTCGCGGCGGGATTGGAAAGATGCACACAGCCGACGCCAAAGCGCAGGCAGAATAATGCAGCGCCCGAATAGCCAACCCAGCGGGTACAGCACTTCTCCTCTTGAAGTGCAGGACAAAATGCAACAGCACTCGGCTACGTCGGAAATAGACGAGCTTCGGCGGCTACAAAGTGCCAAGAGATACCTTGGGAATACAGATGATAATTATCGCGCTACTGCCTTTGGCCAAGCGCGCCGTGATTATATCGTGTCGCGGGCTATGCCAGAGCCAGAGGCTGTTCCACCACCAGAAAGAAAACTCGCCAATACGTCGGCGCACACGAGCCCTAAACAGGATCGACTCAGTGGCTCGAATTACTCGTTTCTAACTAAATCTTCTACAAAAACCGAAGCTACTAGCAATCGTGTTGGTCTGCAAGCCGGGTCTATCCTGAACCGCGTGCTGGAGCGCAACCCACCTGTCCCTCCCAATCTCAGCCAGTCACCGTTCTCGCCTGAATCCCTCCGACGCCTGCGTGAAGAGCGCCTCGTAGCAGTGGGGTCACAACATAATGGCACATCTCAATTTCCAGCTAACCAGCAGACCCGCTTCGTTGAGAATGCGGATGCCAGGCAAGACAACATGTACCCTAGGACCGCTTCTGTTCCGGCAAATTTAGGTGCGCCCTCGACAATCGACGGCGTGGACCACCAAACAAGAACCGGAGAGGAAATGAATCAACTACAGAAGAGCTCGCTGTCTTTGTTTATGGAGAACCAGAAACGGGGTGGTCGTGTATCACCGTTGCCTCAAGCTGTACAAGGCGCCCAAGGCAAACTTAGTACTCCCGCGAGTGATCCCGGCATCAAGAGTGAGTTTGCTAGGATGTTTATCGGTATTGGAAGTGGTGTAGGCAGTGCTGGCCCAATGCGTAGCGAAACTTCCACACCTTTCCAACGAAGTCCTATTCGGAATCACGAGCCTGAGCGAAGAACCCCCTTTGGAAATCGAAGTGATCTAACCGAATTCAACAAGCCTCGGGCTCGGTCAAGGAACACTAAACGTCCGAGGAAGTCGAAGGAAGACGATTTTAAGTTGGATGTCGATAGAGAAGGTCGAGCTTCTACCGGTATTATTAGTTCCAGGGGTATAAAGAGGAACAAGTCCAACAATTACCAGTGTGTCCCTCTCTGTGTTTGACCTAAGAGAGTTACTCATGTTTCCAGTCCTCACAATCACGGCCTTGACGAACAAGGAAACCCAATCCCGTATCATCATCATCACCAACTTGACCAAAAACATCGTCGAACTCCCCAGCCAAAGCTTTCCGCAGCTCCCCCTGTTGTACCTCCTCGTATGCCGAAGACTACCATCAACAACGATTCCTTGCTAGACAGTATCCGTCATCTGCCACGTCACCATCTCGGCTCCACATTGTATTGTCCTTCAATTACCTCCATCAGTTCCACCGACTTCCACCACAACAAACTAGGCTACACAAGTACACCAAAACCCATGGCCCGATTTGACGGCCAAGAAAATTGCACCTTCACCGTCCGAGTCCCAAGATACTACCTCACGCCTACCGAACGAGAAGACGTCTGCCGCCGCCGCACACTCTGGGGCTCAGACGTCTACACCGACGACAGCGATCCCCTGGCCGCCGCTATCCACGCCGGCTGGATCCGAGGCGACTGGGGCGATGATATCGATCTGTCCATGCTCTGCGTAGACATAGCTCCTGACTCCAAACCAACACCAGCCACCAAGAACAAACGAACAACCGAGATCGTGTCGTGCACCCCTCCCTCACCAATCATCCCTCCCATAGGCAAAGACCTCCACATAACCCTCCTCATCCTTCCCACCCTCGAGTCTTATGCCTCGACCGCCGCCCATGGCATCAAATCCCGCGCCTGGGGCCGCGACCATGATGGCGTGAGTTTTAAAATCGAGAGAATGACCTGGGTGGATGAGGGGGGGAGGGCGGAGGAGAGAGGCGGGGCGGCGAGGAGGAAGAGGATGAGGTTTGGGGGGTTGAGGACAGGGTTGGGGCCTGGGATTAAGCTGCCGTTGGGGAAGAGGAAGAGGGTTGGTACCGAGAGGAGGGGGGCTGGCATTGGCGTTGGCGTTGGCGTTGGCGTTGGGGCATAAGATGAGCTTTTATGTGTGGTTGAATATGGTTCTCTAGAGTTGGAGATGGGAATCTGATCTCAAGACGAGTGTTCAGAAAATCATCTAGAACTTTTCTAATTCCAGAATACCCAGCGGCGATGATGTGGAAAAGTAACCATAGGTAGGTAGGTACCTTACCTCACGAAACACCGCCCCTCAAAACGCTGCATTCGCTACTGCGCAAAAGTCGAGGCCTCAAACGGCACTACGGAACGGAAATCGTATCAGTGACGTCTAATCTCCTACAAATAAATCTACTGTACTGTGATCCCATCCACCGACCCTCGCCTACCCCCTATATATATATATAAAAAAGCCTCCGGCTCCAGACGAGAAGAAAAACCATATCCTCCCCTCCTCTTTACTCCTCTACCCTCCTATTTCCTTGCCTCTTTTCTTTCTTTCTTCTTTCTTCTTTTCTTGTCTATCTACGAACCTATCTGCCTACCTATCTACCTACCTACCTATGTACCTACCTACCTACCTGCCTATCTACCTACCTGCCTATCTACCTACCTATCTACCTACCTATCTACCTATCTATCTATCAACCTACCTACCTACCTACCTACCTACCTACCTACCTACCTATCTACCTATCTATCTACCTACCTACCTACCTACCTACCTATCTACCTACCTACCTATCTACCTACCTACCTACCTACCTACCACCCGTATCTACTGTAACCTACATTTCGACTTAAGTTTCTCAGAGACTAGAGATTTTTTTAAGTGTCGCTGTGGTGGTGTGGTT
>JAABVA010000192.1_pt1 | contig 81165 bp, 81 predicted proteins | sample 5560331 | NCBI WGS metagenome assembly JAABVA01 (sample SAMN12812661, study PRJNA571458) | rock metagenome | isolation source: Antarctica rocks | place: Antarctica: Victoria Land, Mt New Zealand sud | collected 2016-01-07
CACGGGTGAGTGTCGCAAACTCGCCCGAGGCCCCCCACATCGCCCCGGACCCATCCCAATCCAGCCAAAATACCCGGATCGCACAACCGCCCCCAACCAGACGAGAGCTATTTCAACAAGCTCCTAGCATCGCTGAGGAGATCGATTCCGCGTTAGAACAGATGAGACCGGGACTTGACGTCATCAGAAAATTCCGTGACAAAGCAGGCTTCCACGCAGATCATCCCGCTGGGTTCTTTGCAGCCCGCTATGAGCTACTCGCAGACCAAACAGCACTGGTTACGGCTAACTTGTTTCTTGACCTTTTCATTCGCATTGTGCAACTGGAGACTGTGGAATTACCCGATCTCGGTAGCACGCTAGAAGAGTTGCTCGACGACCTCGATCGACAGCATCCCGAAAGACTGGCGAACCGTCAGGTTTTCAGGAGCTATTTAATGATGTGAGCGACCGGGAGCATAGCGATTGCTCGCACAAGGAACACTCATAGGCCATGCACACCCATCTAGTCTCGCGCCCCTCAAGAGCCGCGGTCGACAAATTGCAAAGCGGCGGATCAAACCATTGACCCAATTCCCTGAACCGCCTAACCTCTTTCCATGGCGCTCCAACTAACACCCGACCTCGAAAGAGAGCTCCAGCACTTGGCCGCTCAATCCAATAGCACCCCGGATGAAATTGCCCAGCACGCCCTGGAAGATTTCGTGGCATACCGCCGTGATCTGAATGAAGCCGTCAAGCGAGGGGACGAGGATATCGCAGCAGGTCGAGTTCTCGAGCACGATCAAGTAGTGGCACGCATGGAGCGACTGCTGCAAAACCGATGAAAGTCATCTGGTCTGAGGCCGCTGCTAACGATCTCGAATCGATCGTTAGGCACATCTCCAGAGACAGCCCCGAAGCAGCGCGCCGCGTTGCTAAAGAGATCTTCGACATTGTGATGAGTCTTCCTTCCTTGCCATTTCGTGGGCGTAAACGCGAAGAAGACTCCGCCCGCGAAATCGTCTTCGCTCCGTGGCCCTACGTCGCCGTCTACGAGATAGTGGGAGACAAACTCTACGTCAAAGCGGTTCGGCACACCGCTCGCCACCGGTCTTAGTCGAAGATCACCGCTCCACCGCCAAAGCCACCGAGTTCCCCCCACCCAGACACAACGCCGCCACACCCTTCCTCACATCCCTCCGCATCATCTCGTGAAGGAGCGTCACCAGCACCCGGGCCCCGCTCGCCCCGATCGGATGCCCGATCGCCACCGCCCCTCCATTCACATTGACCCGCTCCAACCCGATCCCCAGCTCTTTCGTCACCCCGAGAGCCTGCACCGCAAACGCCTCGTTCAATTCAAACAGATCCACCTCGCCAATCCCCCATCCCGCCCGCTCCAACACCTTCTGCACACCCGTTACCGGAGCCAGCATCACCCATCGCGGCGCCACCCCACTCGTCGCCTGAGCTTTGATCCGCACCAGCACCTTGCAACCCAACTCTGACGCCTTGACCGCCGACATCACCACCACAGCCGCAGCCGCATCGTTTACCCCGGGAGCATTCCCCGCCGTCACCGTCCCTCCCTCCTTCTTGAACGCCGGCCGCAACCCCGCCAACCCCTCGATCGAAGCATCCTCCCGCACGCTCTCATCCTTTGAAACAAAACTCGACCCCTTCTTGCCTTTCACCTCGACCGGCACCACCTCCGCATCGAACCGCCCTTCCCTCTGCGCCGCCGCCGCCTTCCGATGACTCTCAAGCGCATACGCATCCTGCTGCTCGCGCGTGATCGAATGCTTCTCCGCCACCAGCTCGCCCGTCATGCCCATGTGCTGGTCGTCGCACGCGCACCACAGACCGTCGTTCACCATCGAGTCCACCACCTTCGCATCGCCCATCCTGAACCCCTTCCGCCCCTGCGGCAGGAGATACGGCGCATTACTCATCGACTCCATCCCGCCCGCCACCACAATCTCCGCCGTTCCCGTCATCACACTCTGCGCCGCCAGCGCCACCGCCTTCAGGCCGCTCCCGCAAACCATGTTGATCGTCATCGCGCTTACCGAATCCGCCAGCCCTCCGCGCAGCGCCGCCTGCCGTGCCGGATTTTGTCCCAGCCCCGCCGGCAGCACACATCCCATCAGGCACTCGTCCACACTCTCCGGCGCAACACCCGCGCGCCGCACCGCCTCACGCACCGCAATCGCTCCCAGCTCCACCGCACTCATCTCGCTCAGCGCACCCTGAAACTTTCCCACCGGCGTTCGCACCGCACTCACAATCACTACATCTCGCATCTCGATCTCCCTCGCATCCGCCGCGCAGAAATCGCGACGCAGCGACAACTAAGTGTAAGCCTCGACTGATTTCACTCACTCATCCTCGGCCCTCGTGACAGATGCAGATTCACTCGCTCACGAGGCCCGCAGCGAACACGCAAAAAGAGCACACAATTTTTGCGATTTTTCTTGACACTGATGTTTCGAAAATCTATACCCTCGTTAGCTGCAATGCATCATCCGCAGCAGCGATGTCAAGTCTCTAGGGAGAATAGACAATGGCAACAAAGAAGGCAGCCACAAAGACAGCAAAGAAGCCCGCGAAGAAAGCCACCAAGAAGTAGGCAATCAGCGGCAAACCAAACAGGCAAACGCAGAAATGGGGGAGCGCTCAAAGCGTTCCCCCTTTCTGCTTAACTCCGCATCTCCTCCTGAGTCTCCTCGCTCTCGCGCGCTCGCTCATCTTCGTGGAACTCTCATCTCCGCGCATGCACCCCGAAAGCCGCTCCTCGCCTCCTCTCGCCGAGTCCTCTAAGCTAACTCCATGCAGCACCCCGATGTTTGTATCGCCGGCGCCGGCATCATTGGCCTCTCTCTCGCCCTCGAACTCACCCGTCGCGGAGCCCGCGTCACCCTCCTCGATCGTGGGCCCGCGCTCGCCGAAGCATCCTCCGCCGCGGCCGGCATGCTCGCCGCTAAGGATCCCGGCAATCCACCGCTGCTCCAGCCCCTCGCCGATCTCTCGCTCCGCCTCTACCCCGCATATCTCGATCGCATCGCCAGCCTCTCCGACCTTCGCGTCCCTTTTCAGACTGATCTCACTCTCCAGGCAACAGATCTGCCCTCCGTCAACTCCATCTCGCGTTCCGAGCTCGGCATCTTTCTCCCGGCCCACAACCTCTCCCATCTCCACCTCACCCTTCTCGATGAGCACTCTGTCGACCCCCGCCAGCTCGCGCCCGCACTCGCAGCCGCCGCAGGGAACACGGGTATCAAACTCCTCACCGACACCGCCGTTCTAGAAGTCGAGGCCGCTGCCTCCGCCATCACCGTCCTCACATCGGACACCCGCATCAGCGCCACTCACTTCGTCGACTGCACCGGTGCCTGGGCCGCAACCTGTCCGGACGCCATCACCCCACGTAAAGGCCAGATCCTCTCCGTCGCTCTGCCCGATAGCCAGCCTCTCTGGCTGGTCCTTCGCACCCACGACCTCTACATCGTCCCGCGCCTCTTTGGTGCCCAAGCTGGCCGCGCCATCATCGGTGCCACCGTCGAGGACGCCGGCTTCGATAAGACGATTCACTCCGTCGACATTGCCCGCCTCCGCGACCGCGCTGCACGTCTGCTTCCCGCCTTCAGCAACGCACCCATCCTCGAGCAGTGGTCCGGCCTTCGCTCCGTCACCCCCGACCAGCTCCCCCTGCTCGGCGCGCATCCGTCCACCCCCCGCCACCTCTTCGCCACCGGACACTTCCGCAACGGCGTGCTCCTTGCACCCGCAACCGCGCATCTCCTCTCTGAAATCATCCTCGGCGACCAGCCCTCCCTAGACCTCGCACCCTTTGCTCCAGGCCGCTTCATTCCCCAATCAGCCTCGTAAACCTGCACGCCCGCCGCACGGGGAGCCGCTATTCGCCCGCCCCGTGTGACAACCGTTTCTTCACTGCGCTATAACGCTAGTGACGGAAGCAAGTCACGTCGAACCCACCGGAGACCCCCGCATGCCCTCTGCCACAGCACCGAAAGGCCTCGAAGGCATTGTCGCCACAACCTCATCCATCTGTTGGATCGATGGCGACGCCGGCGTCCTCTCCTACCGCGGCATCGACATCCACGAACTCGCCGAGCACTCCTCCTTCGAGGAGTGCACCTACCTCCTCTGGTTTGGCAAGCTCCCAAACGCCGGCGAACTCAAGGCCTTCACCGCCGATCTCGCCCAGGCCCGCACGCTCAACCCCAAAATCATCGACCTCCTTCGCAGCGTGCCCACGTCCGCCACCCCCATGGAGGTCCTCCGCACTGCAGTCTCTCTCCTCTCCATCTACGACCCCGACGAGCGCGACAGCTCGCACGAAGCCAACGTCCGAAAAAGCTTCCGCCTCACCGCGCAGATCCCCATGATCGTCGCCACCTTCGACCGCATTCGCAAGGGCAAGTCCGTCGTCGAGGCCGATCACGCGCTGTCGCACGCCGCTAACTTCCTCTGGATGCTTAACGGCGAAAAGCCCTCCGGCACCGCAACCAAAGCGTTCGACATCGCGCTCATCCTCCACGCCGACCACGAACTCAACGCCAGCACCTTCGCCGCGCGCGTCATCGCCGCCACCCTCTCCGACATCCACTCCGCCATCACTGGCGCCATCGGCGCCCTTAAAGGCCCGCTCCACGGCGGAGCCAACGAGGCCACCATGCGTCTGCTCTTCGCGATCGATCAGGCCGGCGAAGATCCCGTCGAACACGTCCGCCAGATGTTCGCCGCCAAGAAAAAGATCTCCGGCTTCGGACATCGCGTCTACCACACCGAAGATCCCCGCGCGACCCACCTTCGCCGCATGTCCGAGGACCTCGGCCGCTCCTCCGGAAGCACCAAGTGGTTCGACATGTCGCGCCAGATCGAGCACTTTGTCAAAGCCGAAAAGAAGCTCAACGCCAACGTCGACTTCTACTCCGCCTCCACCTACACCACGCTCGGCATCGACATCGACCTCTTCACCCCCATCTTCGCCATCAGCCGCATCTCCGGTTGGGCCGCCCACGTCATCGAGCAGCACGACGACAACCGCCTCATCCGCCCACGCGCCGACTACAAGGGACCCGCATACCCCGCGCCATATACCCCCCTGTCCGATCGTGGGGGCAGTCTGTAATCCCACACGCGCAAAGTCCGGACACTGACGTGCCCGGACCGCGACTCTGCCCAGCCTTTTACTCTTGACTGGCCGGCGGCACAATCCCATTCATACGCAGGTACATCACCATCTGCCCGTAGTGGTCGAAACCGTGCGCCACCGCAAAGTCCGCCACCGTTGCCCGCGTGTGAAGACCATCCGTGCCCTCAATCGACAAAAATGCATTCCCCGGTGTCACGGTCGCCAGCGCCTTGTGCCCAAACGCGAACGATCCCTGCAGGGCAGCCACGCACTCCTCTTTCGACTTCAGACTTCCCACCGCGCGCATATCAACATCCGGCTTCAGCCCGCTCAGCGTCATGTAGAAGTAGTAATTCGCCTGCGCCACGTGAGCCACCTGCCCCGCAAACGTCCGAACCTTATCGAACTTCGCCGCGTTCCCCGGAGCAAACGCCGCCGCGCTGGGAGCGAACTCGTACTTCTCCGCCGGCATGGCCTTCGCAGCGCTCATCGCCTGCCCCTCAAACATCGTCAGAACCTCATCCAGAGCCTTCGCTGGATCCATCGCCTGCCCAACCGCAACCGGAGGCTTCTCAGAGCCCATCTGCGCCTGTGCGCCCATCGCGCAACATCCCACCAACACTGCTCCCGCCAATCTGAATCCTGCCTTCATATCTCTCTCCTTGGACAAACGCGCTCAGCCTAACAGATCGCATCGCCGAAGGTATTTGCCTCGTCAACAATGTGCAGCATGCGCCCGCGTCGTACGTCCGTTCCTCTCACTTGGTAAGCTTTGCCCAGTGCGCGGGTGTGGCGCTTCGCTGAAGCCGGCCCGTGGCGCTTAGCTGTAGCGGGCCCATGGAGCTTCGCCGGGCCGGCGCCTAAGCCTCCCTAAAACGAGCGAAGAATAAAATAGCGAAATGGCCATCTACTTCGACGCGAACGCCACCACACCTCTGCTGCCTGAGGTTGTCGATGCCATGGCCCCTTTCTGGACCACCCACTTCGGCAATCCCAGCTCCGTCCACCGCCACGGCCAGCACGCCCGCTCCGCCGTCGAACACGCCCGCGAATCCGTTGCCCACCTCCTCCGTTGCCGCGCCTCCGAGATCGTCTTCACCTCCGGCGGCACCGAAGGCGACAACCTCGCCCTGTTCGGTACCCTCCCCCCCCACACCAGCGAACCCGCCCACCTCATCACCACCACCATCGAGCACCACGCCGTCCTCCACGCTGCAGAAGCCCTCTCCCTTCGAAACATCGCCGTCACCTTCCTCCCCTGCACCGGCTCCGGCCTCATTGAGCCCCAAGCCCTCCAGGCCGCCCTCCGCCCCAACACCCGTCTCGTCAGCGTCATGCTCGCCAATAACGAGACCGGCGTCATCCAGCCCATTCGTCAACTATCCGCGATCGCCCACGCTGCCGGCGCTCTCTTCCATACCGACGCCGTCCAGGGCGCGGGCAAACTCCCTCTCGACGTCGACGCACTCGGCTGCGATCTCCTCACCATCACAGGTCACAAGATGTACGCGCCAAAGGGCGTCGGCGCTCTTTACCTTCGCCGCAAGCTCCATCTGCAACCCCTGTTCTTCGGCGGCTCTCACGAGCGACAGCGCCGCGCCGGCACCGAGAACGTCCCCGGCATCGTCGCCTTCGGCCGAGCCGTCGAGCTCGCTCACCAGTGGCTCACGGCAGACGCCCCAGGCGGCGGCCCGACCCACCTCGTCCATCTCCGTGACCACCTGGAGCGTGGTCTCCTGGCTGCAATTCCCAACTCCGGCATCAACGGTGCAGGCGAACTCCGCACGCCGAATACCCTCAACATCTACTTCGAAAATGTCGACGCCGAAGCCCTCGTCATCGCCCTCGATCTCAAAGGCATCGCCGTCAGCGGAGGCTCAGCCTGCCAGTCCGGAGCCACCGAGCCCTCGCACGTCCTCACCGCCATGCGCCTGCCCGAGTCACGCGCCCGCTCCAGCATCCGTATCTCGCTCTCCCGCCTCAACACCCGTCAGGATATCGACGGCGCCCTCGCCATCATTCCCGCAACCGTCGCCCGCCTCCGCCAACTCGCCGCGCCCTTAGCCCCCGCAAAGCCCGTCACCCTCGCCACGGCGTAGGGTCTCCTTGCATTTGCTCATCGTCATAGGCGAAGCAAACGGACCCGCTTTCGCCTTCTCATTGCTTGTCATCCTGAGCGGAGCGAACGGACCCACTTTCGTTTTTATCGGCTTGTCATCCTGAGCGAAGCGAATGGACCCGCTTCTCTGCCCAGAACTCCCGACCACCTCCGCCTTCCCCTGCCCTCCAAACGACTACAAGTACCAGGGAATATTCACCACGACGATTCTCTGATTGCCCCGCAGCAGAAGCATCAACTTCAGCAGCTGCACCCGTTGGTTATGCAGCAGGTTCTCCCACCAATGCCGCACCACCAGCTCCGGCAGCAGCACCGCAACCTTGCGTCCGGGGTTCTCATCCTCGAGCTTCAGGATGTAATCCATAAGCGGCGAAAGAATGTAACGAAAGCTCGACGGAATCGTCACCAGCTCCGGCTCGTGCAGCTTCTCCCGCCGGATCGGTTTCAAAATCAGCTCCTCCCATACCGCCTCCAGCCCCTCGTCGCCCTCTGCATCATCGGAGTGGACGTGCACTACCTTGATCTCCTTCGACAACAGCAGTCCAAACCGCAGCGCCTTCTCGGTGATCTTGTCCCACCGCGCCATCGGAATAACGACGAGCGGCTCCTGCAATCCCGTCAGACTCAGCGGCGTAACGTCCCGCATCTCGCCGTTAACGCGCGTGTAATGGCGCTTCACTCCCATCATGATCGCAATCAGCAATGGCAGCAGAATCGCAGTCACCCACGCCCCGGACGTGAACTTCGCCACCAGCACCACCAGCAGGGTGACTCCCGTAGCAAACGCTCCGACGCCGTTGACCGTCATCTTGAAGATGCGGCCCGGCTGCTCCTTCTCTTTCATCCAGTGCACGACCATGCCCGCTTGGCTCAAAGTAAATGCCAGGAAAGCGCCAATGGCATACAGCGGGATCAGCCGGTCCGTCACACCGTTAAACAGGATCAGGATCAGGCCCGTAAACCCCGTCAACGCATAGATCCCGTGTGAAAACAGCAAACGCCGCCCCTTTAGGATGAACACATGCGGAAGGTAGTCCTGCATCGCGATCGCCCGCGCCAGCCTCGGCAGCCCCGCGAAGGCCGTGTTTGCACTCAGACTCAGCGCCACCAGAACGCTTCCCATAGTCAAGAAGTAAAACCACCCGCGTCCAAACACCGCCGCTACCAGAATGCTTACGACACTCTGGTAATGGTGCGAATCAGGATCCATTGCGGTCAGGTGATAAGCCTTCGCTAAATAAGAGATCCCGTATAGCAGCAGAATAAGCATCGCAATAATCGCCGTCAGCGTCGTGTTCGCGTTCTTCGCGCGTGGTTCCTTGAAGGCCGTGACGCCATTCGAAACTGCTTCCACACCGGTCATCGCCGCGCATCCGCTCGCAAACGCCTTCAGCAAAAGCCACAAGGTAATAGCGCCCATCGACGCTGATACCGGAGGCGGAGGCGCCATCACCGGCACCCGGATGTCCACCCGTCTGCCACACCCGGTAGACACCCACGCCGATGGTCGCCATCAACGTGCCTACAAATAAAAATGTTGGGAGCATGAACGCCACACCTGACTCCCGCACCCCGCGCATATTCACAATCATCAGCACCATCACAATCAGCAAACACATCGCCAGTTGGTGTCTATGCAAGCTCGGCACCGCGCTTACCAGAGCCGTGACGCCCGCTGAGATGCCCACCCCTGCCGTCAAAATGTAGTCGATCATCAGCGCCGCCGCCGCCAGCAGCGCCGATCTGGTCCCTAGGTTTTCGCTCGCGACCGTGTAGCTTCCGCCACCATTCGGGTATGCCACAATCGTCTGCCGGTAGCTGAAATACACAATCACCAGCAGGATCAGAATCGCCGTGAATACCGGCAACAGATGCATCGTCACGCCCGCCACACCGAGCGGAATCAGCAGCGTCATCGCCGCCTCCGGCCCATACGCCGCGCTTGTCAGCCCGTCGAGTCCAAAGATCGGTATGCCAGCCGAAACTCCAATGTGCTCGTCATGCTCCGCACTCGAGGCGAGCGGCTTTCCAAATAAAACATCATTGATCGATATACAGCCTTTGATGCTATTGCCTCAGTCAACCGTCACGCATAGCTTTCTTTGCCCAACAACCTATAATCACCGAATAGTTCCATCAGCTACACAGACCTTATTTGCCCCTGGGAGCCGCTCCAACATGCCCGTCGCTACCTCGCTCTACGACCTCGCGATTCCACGCATCACCGGCGAAGCCACCTCCCTCGCCGACTTTCAAGGAAAGGTCCTGCTCCTGGTCAACGTCGCTTCAAAGTGCGGCCTCACCACCCAGTATGAAGGGCTCGAAAAGCTCTACCAGACCTACAAATCCCGCGGCTTCGAAATCCTCGGCTTTCCCGCCAACGACTTCGCCGGACAGGAGCCCGGATCCAACCAGGAGATCCAGAACTTCTGCTCCACCAGCTTCTCGGTCACCTTCCCGCTGTTCGAGAAGATCTCGGTCACCGGTCCCAACGCCCACCCGCTCTACCAATTCCTGACCAAAGCTCAACCCTCCGCCCAGATCAACGACTCCGGCTTCCGCGCCAACCTCGATAGCTATCTCGCAACCACCGGCCCCGGCATCGTCACCAATCCAGAGCCCGGCATCCTCTGGAACTTCGAAAAGTTCTTGGTCGATCGCAGCGGCGAAGTCATCGCCCGCTTCGCCCCCGACACGCTCCCACAAGACCCCCGCATCACCCAGGCCATAGAAGCCGCTCTCTAACCTCCGCCCTTGCGGGCGCCCCTATCGCCGTTGCCGTCGCCCCTCGCCCTCGCCTTTGCCCTTGCCCTTCTGTTTGCCTTGCCCTTGCCTTTCCCCTCGCCCTCGCCTTTGCCCTTGCCCTTCTGTTTGCCTTGCCCTTGCCTTTCCCTCGTCTTTGCCCTTGCCCTGCCTCTGCCCTTGCCCTGCCTCTGCCCTCGTCCTGCCTCCGTCCTTGCCCTTCTTTCTTCCATTCCGAGCGCAGCGAGGAACCTGCTTTACCACCCCCACAGTCCCCATCTTTGGCCCCGCTCTTAGCACCCGCCGCCCGAAACTAAATTCCCGCTAAAATCGCACGAAGAGGTCCATCACCCCACATGAACGTTTCGCCCCGCCGCACGCTTCTCGCCGCCCTTCCCCTCCTCCTCACCTCCATCCTCTTCGCCCAGCGCGCGCCCATCCTCATCACCGCCGACCTCTCCGACGCTCCCCGCAAGCTCTACCACGCCGAAGTTGACATCCCCGTCAAACCCGGCCCCGTCACCCTCACTACCCCCAAGTGGATCCCCGGCAACCACCGGCCCACTGGCCCCGTCGACGACATCACCGGCGTCGTCTTCACCGCCAACGGCAAGCCCCTGCCCTGGCGCCGCGACGACGTGGACCTCTTCCAGTTCCACGTCACCGTCCCTCCCGGCACTACCATGCTCCACGCCCACCTCGACTGCATCGTCACCGCCCGCCTCTCCCAAAAGATGGCCGTCCTTGAGTGGGAAAAACTCCTCCTCTACCCCGCCAATACCCCGGTCCGCGACATCCCCATCCAGCCCTCCGTAAAAGTCCCTATCGGGTGGGGAATCGGCACGGCCCTCACCCCGGTCGGCGTCCCCGGCCGCACTGTCGGAGGTGGTGGTGACGGAAAATCATTCCGTGTGAACGAGAGGTCGGCCCAACTCTACGCCCTCACCAACGTCGAGCAACTGGAAGACTCCCCCGTCATCGCCGGCCAGTACTTCCATGAGTTCCCCCTCGCCCCCGAGATCAAGCCCGCCCACCTCATCGACGTTGTCTCCGACGCCCCCGAAGACTCCGACCTCCGCCCCGCCCTCCTCGCCGAAATCTCGAACCTCGTCCGCGAGGCCGACGCCCTCTACAAATCGCACCACTACAACCAGTACCACTTCCTCCTCACCCTCTCGGACGTCGCCGGCGGCGAAGGCCTCGAGCACGGCCAGTCCTCCGACAACGGCATCGGCGAAAAAGGCTTCTCCGATCCCAAGCACCAGCTCGCCGAGTCCGACCTCCTCGCCCACGAGTTCACCCACTCCTGGAACGGCAAGTACCGCCGCCCCTTCAACCTCTACCAGACCGACTTCGAAAAGGCTCAGCAGGGCTCCCTCCTCTGGGTCTACGAGGGCATGACCCAGTACCTCGGCAACGTCCTCGCCGCCCGCTCCAACCTCAAGACCCAGGCAAACTACCGCGACATGCTCGCCATGTCCGCCGCCAATCTCGATGCCAAGCCCGGCCGCGAATGGCGCCCCACCGAAGACACCGCCATCGGCGCCAGCATCCTCCGCGGTGGCAACCCCGCCTGGTCCAACTGGAAGCGCGGCCAGGACTACTACCAGGAGGGCGAACTGCTCTGGCTCGACGCCGACACCCTCATCCGCCAGAAATCGGACAACAAGAAGTCGCTCGATGACTTCCAGCACATCTTCCTCGGCAAAGGCGGCAACACCGGCCCGCTCATCGTGCCCTACGACCGTAAGGAACTCATCGCCGACCTCAACCAGGTCTTGTCCTACGACTGGGCCACCTTCCTCCACGAGCGCATCGACAACATCAACCCCCGGGCCGACCTCGCCGGCATCGAACGCGGCGGCTACAAGCTCGTCTACACCGACAAGCCCTCCGCCTCCGAACGCACCATGTCCTCCGTCGGCGGTCGCCGAGGCGGAGGTCTCAACGTCTGGTACTCCCTCGGCCTCCGCATCTCCAGAGCCGGCAGGGGCGAAGACGGCGAAGGCGGAGGCAGCACCCCCGGCCTCATCTCCGACGTCCGATGGAACTCGCCCGCAGACAAGGCCCGCCTCGCCCCCGGACAAAAAATCATCGCCGTCAATGGTCACGCCTTCTCCGCCGACGCCCTCAAAGCCGCCGTGGTCGAATCAAAGGGAAGCTCCGAGCCCATCCACCTCATCCTCCAATCCGACACCTTCGTCACCACCGCCGACATCGACTACCACGACGGCTCCCGCTATCCACGCCTCCAGCGCGTAGACGACTCCCCCGCCTTCCTCGACGAGATCACCAAACCCCTGACCCCACAACAATCCGCCCCCGAGAAGAAGTCCGACGATGACGGCTCCGACTCCCAATAGCGAAGCGCCCTTGCTCCTCTTTCTTCCATTCCTCGCGCAGAGCGAGCAACCTGCTTCTCGCCTTGCCCTTCTTCCGCTCGATCAGAGCGGACCCGCCTGTGTTCAGCAGACAGCCGTTACCTCCACGCTGTCATCTCCGAATAGCGACACCCGCTCTCGCCTTCCACAACAGGAGCCCCCATGCACCTCCTCCGCCCCGCCACCCTTCTCACCCTCTCCACCATCGCCCTCATCGCCCCCGCCCAGACACCCTCCCCCGCTCAGGCCCGCGCCAACCAGTCCATCTCCCACTGGCCCACCAAAGACAACAACTGCGACATCCCCGACTTCCACTTCAAGTCCGGCGGGACCCTCCCCAGGCTCCACCTCCATTACCTCACCCTCGGCTCCCCCCACAAGAACGCCCAAGGTAGCACCGACAACGCCATCCTCCTCCTCCACGGCACCGGCGGCGACGCCCACTCGCTCCTCAACCCCGTCTTCTCCGACGTCCTCTTCGGCCCCGGCCAGCCCTTCGACATCACCAGATACTTCCTCATCCTCCCCGACGACATCGGCCACGGCGACTCCTCCAAACCCTCCGACGGCCTCCACATGCGCTTCCCCCAGTACGACTACGACGACATGGTCCGCTCCCAGCACCAGATGCTCCTCGAAGGCCTTCACGTCGACCACCTCCGCCTCATCCTCGGGACCTCCATGGGCTGCATGCAATCCTTCGTCTGGGGCGAGACCTACCCCCAGTTCATGGACGCCCTCGCACCGTTCGCCTGCCTCCCCACCACCCTCGCCGGCCGCAACCGCATGATGCGCTACATGGCGATCCAAAACATCAAGCGCGACCCCGCCTGGCACAACGGCGACTACACCGCCGAGCCCGCCCTCGGCCTCCGCTCCGCCAACGAGATGCTCCTCATCATGGGCTCCGCTCCCCTCCAGATGCAGAAGCTCTACCCCACCCGCGAATCCGCCGAAAAATTCGTCGACGACTACCTCACCCGCACCACCGCCCACACCGACGCCAACAACCTCATCTACTACGTCAACGCCAGCCGCAACTACAACCCCGAGCCAAAGCTCTCCTCCATCACCGCCCCCGTCCTCTACATCAACTCCGCCGACGACTTCATCAACCCACCCGAACTAGGCATCGCGGAACGCCTCTCGAAAGAAATCCCCAACGCTAAATTCATCCTCCTACCTATCACCGACCAGACCCGCGGCCACGGCACCCACACCATCGCCACCATCTGGAAGCAGTACCTCATCGACTTCCTCGCCCAAACCGAAATGAAGTGACGCGTAGATGATCAGCAATCAACTTCGAGACTGCACGGTAAAGATGTCAAATGATCGTGAGCATGAGAATTAACTTGGCTTGAGCTTGGGGCAAGATCACTGTGGCTAGCCATGCGAGCCTCTCGCCTCACCAAGCTCTCTGTACTCGCCTTCTGCTGAATTCTGGCGATTGTTTCCACCATCGGAGCTCCAGCCGCCGAGGCTCAGCAATCGAGCGTCAGCGTCCAACCACTCGACAAAATCGATGCCAGTGCCTATCGAATCCTTTTTCGACGAGCCGTTCTCTATAAAGACCTTGCCGATCAGGCCGACGCATCGCACACACCCAAGCCGCATCTCAGGAACATCCTCGCCTCCCGCTTCGAACTCAGCGACTTCGACGGCGCAAGTCTTGATAGGCTGGCGCTCGCCTATCGGGGCGAGATAGCTCCCCTCCATCAGCAGACATTGACGATGATACGGCAATTCCATGCTCGCTTTCCTCTAGGAATAATCCCGAAGGGAGCGGATGCGAGTCCTCCTCCGGAGCTTTCAACATTGCAGCAGCAGGAAGACGCTATGACTCTCCGCTACCGAGACCTGCTCCGCAGCAGCATGCATGACGCAGACTTCCAGAAGCTCCATGCGAAAGTACGCGCCACCTTTGGTGGTTCTGTCTCAACAAACTGAATTGTCCATTTGCAAGTTGCCGGAGGTATCCGTGAAGAGTTTGCGTGCCACTGTCTTTGCCTATTTAATCTTTTCACTGACTCCGGGCAGCTTCGCCCAGAACATTATCGGCAGCACATCCATCGACATCGATCAGAATTCGGGAATGGGAACTGCCACATGCGAGACCGATCTCGATTACGATGCTTAGGTCTACTACGCCGCATTGGTCGATTGCTCCGTGGTGGATTCCAATGGAGCTACAGTAAGTGCGGGACAGTACTTCGATCGCAACGGCGATCAGGGCTACGCGCAGGTTGTTCTGACCTTCAATACTGTTCCGGGGACGACATACACGGCAACCGGCGTTCATCGTGGGGAAATGTACTATGGAGACTACTCGGAACCTCCACCGGGAACGCCACCCTCCTTCTTCTACTACGACTACTACAACTTCGGGTCCTTCGAGGGATCTCCTCACGATTACCAGCTGTATTTTGATTGGTTCGGTCCCGGGCCAGAGATGCAGAGACGGAAGAGCAGCGTTCAGGCTGGGAACACCCACGACACCAAGGCTCGGGCACAAGTACCTACAGTTGCCTCAACAGTAAGCAATGTTTTGACCACCTATTCGAACCAGACGGAGACCAGTTGCGATGGATCGTCCACAAGGGCGAATGCTTACGGTTATCAACGTTGCATAACCTACCAGATTAAAGACCAACAGACGCCGCCCGTTTCGATAGCTTCTACATACACGATCCATGAAGGTATTGTTGATATCTCAACTAACTTTGGTTCTAACGAAATAACCGGAGATAGCGTATCAAATGCAAACGGTGTTTTCTTAGATATGGTCGGATTACTCGGCAGCACACCGTTGCCTGCTAATGCTTGCGCTTACGCGAAGCAGACATTCTCAGTTGGAGGGCACCCGATACGAGTCAATTGTATTCATTGGACATCGTCTGACGTCAGTGTCACAGACATTACCGCGGCGCCTGGCTCCTGCACATCAACATGCCCTTGAGAGGTACCATTTGAAAATGGTGCATACCGTTGTTGCTTCGCTGCTGCTGTTCGGGAATGTTTTGCGGGTCTCTGCTGCAAACGACTTTACAAGCGGTAGAGTTCAGGAAGTTCACGTGAGGGGCCTCGGTGTGCCCGCCGTCTTGCGCGAGATTTCCAGAGAGGCACATGTCACGATCGGGTTGGAGATGGACCTGATTATGGGTAAAGAAAGCCAAATTAAGCTGGACTTTCCCGGGGGGACGATAACTGAGCTCGCTAAAATTTGTACATCGCTGCTTCAAGGTGCTTCGTGGCGAATAGTCGACGGCAAGAGCATTGTCATCTCTCAACCTGGGAAGGCATCGACCTTAGCAAGCGTACTTATCAATTCCTCTGGTACTAAGAACGCCACTCGCCAGCAAGTCTGGTCCGATCTGTCGCGTAAGCCTGAGATCAAGAGTTGGCTTCGTTCCGAAGGGTGCGTGGACCTCTCACTGTTGACCGGTCATGAGTGGATCGGAGATAGCGCTGCGATCTCTTTTCCAAAAGGAACAATGAGCGTTGAGACATTACTCTCAATGGCAGCTAGCAGCTCCGGCGTCCATTACTGGAATATCTTGAAGAACACCCGTGCAGGTCAATGCGAAATGTACATAAGATTGTGGTGAAATCTGCTGCCGATACCGTCATCTTCGAGCGTGATGACGGTATCTGAGAACTGCGCATCCGGCAGGATGCCCACAATCGCGACAGCGTCACTTACCTGGGTTCCACTCTGCCGAAGGCCGCAGTGAAGGCGCAGCCGAACACGCCTTCGTTCCCACGACCCGTCCACCCACGCCGTTGCCATCCCGCCAACCCTGTCGCCGTCAACGTCGAACAAACCCCAGATGCAGCTTCACCAGCACCTCCCGGATCTCCGGCTTGAACTCCGCCAGCAGGTTCTCCCCCGCAAATCCCCCAGGTTCACCAGCGATCGCTGCGTCGCATGCGCCTGGTTGCGAAACCCCGGCGGCAGGTACGCATCCCCTACATACCCTCCCGCGGCCGCACCCACAAGATTCGAAATAGCCGGTCGGCGAGCCCCATCGTTCGACCGATCGACGAGCGTAAACAGAACAGCATGCATCGCCCGCCTGCCAACGTTGCTGTCCGCCGACGGGTAGTATCGCGGGTCCTCCCGCAGCAGCGCTCCGCTCACATACTTCCCAACATGCTTCGTCTGGTCCTCCGCCGCCGCATCCCCGAAGTTTCGCCCGAACCCCGGTCCCCCCACGCGCCACTGCTTCGGGTAGTAGGTGCTTCCACGTCCCGGCGGATTCGCCATGTGGAACAACGCACTCGCGGAGTACCCAAACAGGTGCTCCGGCGCAGCCAACTGCCGCAGCACATACTGGGTCCGCTCCGCCTGAGTCAGCGGCCCCGGCGTCGCCTTCGACCCGCCATTCACCCGCGACGGCGCAATGGGTGAAGGCTGCGATGTCTGCGCCGGCGGCGAAGCCTGCGAAGAACTGTGCCACGAACTCTCCGGATCAGCTGTCCCGGGCCCCTCCTGCAACTTCGCCAACGAAAGCTCCGCCGCTGGCCGTGGACCCTCCGGCAGCACGTCTCCGATCGCCTGCGCAAAGCCCCTTCCACTCGCAGACATCAGGGCAACCGCCGCGATAACTCCTGCTACGCCAAAACGTTTTCCAGAGACGAGGGTCGACGAGCGCAGTGTTTGCAGCAGGGCCATGGCTTCTTTGATGTAACCAGCGATCGATCGATCCTATAAGTTACTGCCGGAACCGCTTGGGGCCGCGGCTGCGGGGTCCCTGACAGGAAACGTCAGCTCACCCCGTTGCAGGCCAGCCTCCAATGTCCAGCACTCCCCACCTGCCACCCCGTTGCCACCGTCTCTCTGCGAAAATAGAGGAAGCATGCCCCAGCCAGAGACCATCGCCGTAGCCATGTCCGGAGGCGTCGACTCATCCGCCGTCGCCGCCCTCCTTCGCGCGCAGGGGCTCAACCTCATCGGCCTCACTCTCCAGCTGTGGAACCAGCGCCGTCTCGCCGGACACGACGGCATGCCCGAAGAGGTCCAGGGCCGCTGCTGCTCCATCGACGACGTCTACGACGCCCGCCGTGTCGCCGAACAACTCGACATCCCGTACTACCTCGTCAACCAGCAGGGGCGCTTCGAGGCTGATGTCGTCAAGCCCTTCGTCGCCGATTACCTCACCGGCCGCACCCCCATCCCCTGCACCCTCTGCAACAACCACATCAAGTTCGATCAACTCCTCATCACCGCCCGCCAGATCGGCGCCGACCGCATGGCCACCGGCCACTACGCCCGCAACCACTTCGACCCCGAGCGCAATCGCTGGATCCTCTCCCGGCCCGCAGACCGCAGCAAGGATCAGACATACTTCCTGTTTGGTCTCACTCAAGACCAGCTCGCCCATACCCTCTTCCCACTCGGCGAAATGCAGAAGCCGGCCGTCCGCGAGATGGCCACTGAGGCCGGCCTCTCCGTCGCCGGGAAGCCCGACTCCCAGGAGATCTGCTTTATCCCCGGTGGCGACTACTCCGCCTTCCTCGCCGCCTACCTCGACGAGCAGAACCAGCCCTTGCCCGACACCTCCGGCCAGCTCGTCACCGCCACCGGAGAGGTCGTCGGCGTCCATAACGGCATCCACAACTTCACCGTCGGCCAGCGTAAGGGGCTGGGCCTCAGCTCACCCAAACCGCTCTACGTGCTTTCCATAGATCAGCAAGCTAGCCGCATCACCGTAGGTTCTGATGAAGACCTCTTCACCCGGGATCTCGTCGCCGATCGCCTCAACTGGATCACCATCCCAGACCTGCCGCCCGGTGCCGACCTCCGCGTTCAAGTCAAGATCCGCCACCGTCACGAGCCTGCACCCTCCACCCTTCGTCGCCTCGACCCGACCGGCGTCGTCGCCACCTTCGATGAGCCCCAGCGAGCCGTCACCCCCGGCCAGGCCGCAGTCTTTTACCAGGGCGACGAAGTTGTAGGGGGCGGCTGGATCACCAGCCGCCCCCTACTCTGAACCTTGACCCCTCATGCAATCTCTTGGTGAATCGTCAAGACGTTTTAGTAGATCGTCTTGACCTTCTCGCCTTGGAGACGATCCACAATCGCTGCCGCACCCGGACTCGGCGCTACATTCGACGAGGGATGCGGCGACACATCTCGCTCAGAATCCGGCACGGGAACCGGTCCCGGAGTTCCGCCGCTATACGTCCGGCCTGTCCCCCGCCCTGCTCCGCCACCTCTCGAGGAATCGGCCCCGAAGCCCTTCGACCGTCCTACAAGAACATCCAGAGCCGCCTTCAGCCCATTCACCACGCCCGCCACTTCAAGCACCGGAGTCTTGATCCCACGGTGAATCGTGTTGCCCAGGTTTGACGTAGCCTTCAGCGTCGACGAAACCATCCCGTCCACCTTGTCCACCTGCGCCCGCGTCTTGTCGTTCACTGCCCGGGCGGTCTCATTTGCCTTGTCGATCGTCGCTTGAAAGTCGTGAATCTTGTTCTTGGCCACGCCGCTGATATCGGCGACGTTGGTTGTGATGACCTTGACTTTGGGCGTGGCGTCCTCGACGATCTCCTGCACCTTCGCCGACACGGCGCTGATCTTGGGCCGCATGTCCTCCATAATGCCCTGGACGCTCCCTATGATCGGCATCGCCTTCTGCTTCAAGCCACCAATCTCGGTCGACACACTCTTGTACGCCTTGAGCGCCGCGATCGCAGCCCCCACGAACACCAGAAACTGCACAAAGCTGCAAAATGCAATCACCCCAACAAAGATCACCAGAAGTTGAAAGTGGTCGGAACTCGCAGCATCCCCGCCCTGAAACAACATCACTGACATTAAGATCGCCGGTCCCATAAATTCCTCTCTCCTCAAGAACTAGGGCCCAGCCTCGTTGACCGCAGCGACGCGGACCTTCAGCCGGACCCCTCTTTGTAAACTTCCCGTAAGCCTTACGACCTCTGCGGCTGGCCCTCTTCGGTCGTGGTGGTGGTATAAGCCTGCTTGCCCGCGTCCACCGCAGCTGTAACTTTGTCCAAAGGCTCCTGCACCAGGTCCTTGCCCTTATCCACGTACTGCGACCACTGCGTGCGGCCCTTCTCGTAATACTCCTTGCCACGGTCGACATACTCGTTGACCTGCTGCTGGCCCTGCTCCGCAATCTCGCCGGCCCTCTCGCGTCCCTGCTGCGCCAGAGCTGCTGCCTTGTCCTTCGCATCAAGGGAGGCTGCCATCAGGTCTTCACGCGTGTCCCTGCCAGCCTTCGGAGCGTACAGAACGCCAACAAGCGCACCGACGCCAAGACCAGCTAGAAACCAACCGAATCCACCTACACCGCTTTCGTTATCAGACATAATTATCTCCTCGTTAATCTCTGAAATTCATTGACTGTGAAGCCACAAGCCAGACCGCCCGGCTCCAAAATTCAGCACCTCAACAAAGGAACGCCGGTTCTGGACATTACGCATCCGTCAATGGGTGGATGCATACCGCTGCGGGCAGGTTGCGCCTATCGGCGAAATCCCGCCCCGGTCCAATCCCCCCGAACCCCGCCCGGAGATCGTCCCCGTACTTCCGATTCCCGTCCACCTCCGTCATGCACCGCTACAATAGGGTCGATGAAGCTCCCGTGCTCGATCGCCCTGCCCTGCACCGCCAAACCGCTCGAGGAGCACAACTTTTCCCTCCCCACGCCGTCCACCTACCAAGAGGTCCTGTAATGCAAATAGCTCACCGCTACGCCGCCCTGTTTTCTCTCTCTGCGGCCCTCATCGCCACTGGCTGCAAGCAGCCCGTCGCCAATGATGCCTCCGTGACCGCCGCCGTCCAGGCCCGGCTCGTCGCCGATTCCGCCATCGGCTCCGAACCCATTCAGACCTCTGTTCGAGGAGGTGTGGTTACCCTCAACGGCACCGTCAGCAGCGACGCCGCCCGGGCTCTCGCCGGCAACGACGCGTCCCAGGTCGCCGGTGTCAAAACCGTTCTCAACAACCTCACCGTCCAGAACGCCGGAAACTTTGCTCCGCAGATCCAGCCCCTTCCCCAAAACCCTCCCGCGCCGGCCCCCGCCGTGACCGTCAACGCACCACCCACACGCGTCCGTCCTCTTCCCACCAAACCCACCGCTGCTGTGGAGCGGCAAAGGGTCGCGACCCAGCCTGCTGCCACCCCCCTCCCCACGGCTACAACCAACCACCCCGCCCCGACCCCATCCGCTCCGGCGGCCCCAGCCTTCCGCAACGTCAACCTTCCCGCAGGCACCTCAATTCCCGTCCGCATGACCCAGACCCTCGACAGCGCCACCACCCAGCAGGGCGCCAGCTTCTCCGGAACCGTCGCCTCAGATGTCATGGTTGACGGCCTCGTCGCCATCCCCCAGGGCTCCGGTGTCAGCGGCCGCGTCGACGCCGTCCAGGAGGCCGCCCACTTCCAAGGCAACTCGCTCCTCACCATCGAGGTCACCAGCATCAACCGTCGCGGCGATCGCATCCCTGTCTCCACCGAGGCCTTCAGTAAACAGGGCGCATCCCGCGGCAAAAACACCGCCGTCAAAACCGGTGCCGGCGCGGCAGCCGGAGCCATCCTCGGAGGCATCTTCGGCGGCGGAAAGGGCGCAGCCATCGGTGCCGCGGCCGGAGGCGGTACAGGAGCCGGAATCAACGCCGTCACCCGCGGCCAACAGGTCCAGATCCCCTCCGAAAGCCTCGTTCCATTCCGCCTTTCCAACTCCGTCAGCCTACGCGTCCCAACCCGCGATGACGCCCGCTCCAGAACGCAGGATCAACAAGACCAGCAGATCCAGCCGTATCAGCAGGACAAGCCAATCCAGCAGGACCAACCAGCTGACGGAGACCACCCCAGCCTGCATCGCCATCCTCCCAGCTAAACCGCTCTCAGGCTCTCGTCAATCTCTCCCTGTGAGCGCCATCTGCCACGGGGACGCAACCGTCTCCGTGGCGCTTTCAGTAGACGCAAAGGAGCGCCCGTGATATCCCACCTAGGGAGTCCGTCGGACTCGACCCCACATCCTTGAGTCACCGAGGTCTCGTCTTGGCGCAGGTACCCCGCAAGCCCGCAGGTTTCCTCACCTTCACCCTGCACGCGCATCTCCCCTACGTCGTCAATCACGGCACCTGGCCCCACGGCATGGAGTGGCTCCACGAGGCCACCGCCGAGACCTACCTCCCGCTCCTCCGCGTCCTCCGCAATCTCGAGCGCGACAGCATCCGCTTCAACTGCAACCTCAATCTCTCCCCTGTCCTCCTCGAGCAGCTCGCACACCCCATCTTCCTCGCCGAGTTCCCCCAGTACCTCCATCGCAAAATCGTCGCCGCCCAGGAGGACGAAGCCTTCTTCAACCAGTCCGGTGAGCTCCACTACGCCGAACTCGCCCGCTTCTGGAACCGCTTCTTCTCCGAAGCCCTCGACGACTTCACGGCGCTTGACGGCAGCATCATCGCTGGCTTCAAACACTTCAACGAGACCGGCCTCATCAGCATCATCACCTGCGGTGCCACTCACGGATACATGCCTCTGCTCGGCACCGACGAGAGCGTTCGCGCCCAGGTCCGCACCGCCGTCGCCACTCACATCCGCCACTTCGGTAAGCACCCTCGCGGTATCTGGATCCCGGAATGTGGGTACCGTCCCGCAGGCGTCTGGAGCTACCTGGTCCCTAACGCCGACGGCTCCCCCGCCGCTCCCGCCTTCGACCGCATCGGCGTGGAACAAGCGCTCTCCGAATCCGGCCTCGAATTCTTCTTCGTCGATACCCACCTCGTCGAAGACTCACGCCCCGTATCCTCCCCGTACGCCGCCCGCAGCCAGGCAGCCCCGCCGCTCAGTCGACTCAACCTCCAGGGTGTCCGGGATGACCACGACCATCACGAAGACCGTCGCCTCTACCACCCCCACTTCGTCGACGGCCCCTACGACCACCAGCACGCCGTCACCATCTTTCCCCGCGACCCACGCACCGGCGTTCAGGTCTGGTCCGGTGACACCGGCTACCCCGGCGACAGCGCCTACCTCGAGTTCCACAAAAAGCGCTGGCCCGGCGGGCATCGCTACTGGCGCGTCACCGGATCCCGCGTCGACATCAGCGACAAGGAGCCCTACTTCCCGGAGGCTGCCGCCGAAAAGGTCAAGGGCCACGCCGAACACTTCGCCGGTCTCGTTCTGGACGCGCTCCGTCCGAGCTTCGGCGATGGGAGCCCGCCCATCCTCTGCTCCCCCTTCGACGCCGAACTCTTCGGCCACTGGTGGTTCGAAGGCCCGCTCTGGCTTGAAGCCGTAGCCCGCACCCTCGGCAGCAGCATCTCCGACCCCATCTCCCCCTCCGCGGCCGACTCCCCTCCAGCCATTCAGCTCACCAGCTGCGCCGAGTACCTCGACCTCTACCCCCGCGAAGGCTTCCTCTCCTTGCACGAGGGCTCCTGGGGAGCCGAGGGCAACAACCAGGTCTGGCTCAACCCCGAAACCTCCTGGACCTACACCCACATCTATCCCGCCGAGCTCTACGTTCGCGACCTCGCCAGCGCCGCTGCCTGGCGCAGCTCCGATCTCGGCACCCGCATCCTGCAGCAGCTCTGCCGAGAGCTCCTCCTGCTCGAGTCCTCCGACTGGCAGTTCCTCATCACTACCGGTGCCGCCCGCGACTACGCCGAAGCCCGCTTCCTCACCCACAACGACCAGTTCAACGATCTCAAGTCCATCTGGGGGAGCTTCGAAGCCAACGCCTCGCTCTCCCCCGAGCAGGCCACCCGCCTGGACGAGATCCAGCTCCGCGACGGCATCTTCCCCGACATCGACCCCTCCTTCTGGGCCGCCGGCGCCCACGCCTAGCTTCACCCTCAACAAAGCCGGGTGCACCAGGTACGCGAGGATCTCACCCTCGTTTACCTGGGTCATCGTGCGGAAGCACGACCGCCCCCGCCCACTCACAACCCACCTCATAATTCTTACTTGCAAATCGCAAGCATAACGTTTACTTTTGCCCGCGTGGCCAAAAAGCCCAAATCGACTCACCGCTCCGGTTGCCCCGTCAGCATCTCGCTCGAAACCATCGGCGACCGCTGGTCCCTGCTCATCATCCGCGACCTCATGGTCCGGGGCCACCACACCTACAAACAATTCCTTGAGGCCGGCGAAGGCATCGCCACCAACATCCTCGCCGACCGCCTCCACAAACTCGAAGCCGCAGGCATCCTCACCGCCCAACCCGCCCCCGATGACGCTCGCCGCATCCACTACCGCCTCACCGAAAAAGGCATCGACCTCGCCCCCGTCGTCCTCGACCTCCTCCTCTGGGCCTCGCGTCACGAGTCGACCGGCGCACCCTGCGAGATCATGGCTCAGCTGGCGCAAAATCGCGAAGAGGTCCTCAGCGAAACGTACCGCCGATGGAAAGATCGCGACCCCACACCGCTCCTCCCAAAATTCGGCAGCGTCGACGTCAGCAACACCTGGCGCAAACCAGCAAAGAAGAAAACCCACGCAGCGTAAAGGGAAGCGCCAGTCACATCCAGGCCCCAAAACTCTTCGCCAGATTCTCTAGCCAAACTCTCAAACAATTTCCCTCAGGAGCACACGAACATGAGCAAAGTACGAGTCCTCGTTGGCACCCGCAAAGGCGCGTTCGTCCTCACCGCCGACGGCACCCGCAAAGACTGGAAGATCTCCGGTCCACACTTCGCCGGTTGGGAGATGTACCACCTCAAAGGCTCGCCCGCCGATCCCAACCGCATCTACGCCTCCCAATCCAGCGGCTGGTTCGGACAGCTCATCCAGCGCTCCGACGACGGCGGCGAAACCTGGAATCCCGTCGGCAATCAGTTCACCTACGATGGCGTCCCCGGCACCCACCAGTGGTACGACGGCACACCGCACCCGTGGGCCTTCAAGCGCGTCTGGCATCTCGAGCCCTCGCTCACCGATCCCGACACCGTCTACGCCGGCATCGAAGACGCCGCCCTCTTCCGCTCCACCGACGCCGGCCAGTCCTGGCACGAACTCCCCGGCCTGCGCAAGCACGGCTCCGGCGCCCACTGGGCACCCGGCGCGGGCGGCATGTGCCTCCATACCGTTATCCTCGACCCCGTCGACCCCAAACGCATCTACATCGCCATCTCCGCAGCTGGCGCCTTCCGCACCGACGATGCCGGCGAAACCTGGCAGCCCATCAACCGCGGCCTCCGCTCCGTCCACATCCCCGATCCCACCGCGGAGGTCGGCCACTGCGTCCATCACATCGCCATGAACCCCACCCGCCCCGCGACCCTGTTCATGCAGAAGCACTGGGACGTCATGCGCTCCGACGACTCCGGCGACTCCTGGCACGAGATCTCAGGCGACCTCCCCACCGACTTCGGCTTCGCCATCGACATCCACGCCCACGAGCCCGAAACGGTTTACGTTGTTCCCATCAAAAGCGACTCCGAGCACTTCCCCCCTGAAGGCAAACTGCGCGTCTTCCGCTCCCGCTCCGGCGGCAATCAGTGGGAGCCCCTCACCAAAGGTCTCCCTCAGCAAAACTGCTACGTCAACGTCCTCCGCGACGCCATGGCCGTCGACACCCTCGACACCTGCGGCATCTACTTCGGCACCACCGGCGGCCAGGTCTACGCCTCGCCCGACGCCGGCGACACCTGGTCACCCATCGTCCGCGACCTCCCCGCCGTCCTCTCCGTCGAGGTCCAGACCCTCGCCTGACGCCCATAGCCCCATCTTTACGAGCGCTACCTGGTCGGCCCCGACACCACGCCCGACCCCGCCGCCTGGCGCACCGAACTCAACTGCCCCATCCTCCCCTGAGCGCCAGTCCACCCAAACCCGTACTCAGTTCGACCAGCCCAATGCCCACAATCCGCCTCGACCTTCCCGCGCACCTCCGAACCCTCGCCCGCATCAAAGGCGAGCTCCTGCTCGACGTCCCCGGCCAACCCACCCAGCACTCCGTTCTCGACGCCCTCGAACTACGCTTCCCCATGCTTCGCGGAACCATCCGCGATCACGTCACCCTCGAGCGCCGCCCCTTCCTCCGCTTCTTCGCCTGCAGCGAAGACATCTCCCACCGCTCCCCCGACACCCCCCTTCCCCTCGCCATCACCACCGCCGCCGAACCCCTCCTCATCATCGGAGCCATCGCCGGCGGCTAACCCGCTCCTCCCTTCAGTCGCCTCGCCGCTCTTACCCTCGCCCGAGTCGCCGCCCCTCTCTAACTAGCCCTTGCCTACTTTGGTTGTCATCCTGAGCAAAGCGAACGGACCCGTTTCTCTACCCAAAACGCCAGACAAACCAGAAACCGCGCCATAACCTTCCCGAACCGATCGAACCCGGAGACCAGCCACCATGCCACCACTCACACCCACAACCAGGCAGCTCTGGACCGGGCGCATCCTTACCGCCCTCCCTGTCCTCTTCCTCCTATTCGACGGAGCTATCAAGCTCGCCCGGCCCGCTCCCGTCCTCGAGACCTTCGCCCGCCTCGGCCTCCCCACCGGCCTCGCCATCACCCTCGGCCTCCTTGAACTCGCCTGCGTCGTCCTCTATCTCATTCCGCGCACCGCCGTCCTCGGAGCCGTGCTCCTCACCGGCTTCCTCGGTGGCGCCGTCTCCACCCACCTGCGCATAGGCGACCCCCTCTTCTCGCACATTCTCTTTCCTATCTACGTCGGCCTCCTCGTCTGGGCAGGTCTCTTCTTTCGCGAAACTCGCCTGCGCGCCCTTATCCCCCTGCGCAGCTGATCCGCCGCCCGCCTTCGTGGACCTTCCGGGCGCGCTCCCTCTCTCATCCCTGAAGGGAATCTACCTTTCCCTTTCAAACCTTCGGCATCACTCACCAAGGAGTGCACCACATGCAGATCAATCCCTATCTCAACTTCAACGGCCAGTGCGAGGCAGCCTTCCAGTTTTACGAGCGAGTCCTCGGTGGCAAAATCACCTTCAAAATGACCCACGGCGAATCGCCCATGGCCGCCAGTGTCGGGCCCGACTGGCAGGGCAAGGTCATGCACGCCACCCTCGCCATCGGCGATCGCATGCTTCAGGGCTCGGATGCACCGCCCTCGTTCTACTCCAAGCCTGGCGGCTTCTCCCTCTCCATAGGCACCAAAGACCCCGCCGAAGCTGAAAAGATCTTCAACGCCCTCGCCGAAAACGGAACCGTCAAGATGCCGCTCCAAAAGACCTTCTGGGCCGAACGCTTCGGCATGCTCACCGACCAGTTCGACATCCCGTGGATGATCAACTGCGAAACCGGCACGCCCTGATGGGCTGAAGCGCCGGCCTGCGGCGATCGCTTGTCCAGGAGAATCTCGTGCTCCCGGTGGCCGCTCCTCTGGCCGTCCACAAACATCAGTCAAGAGAAGGAACCCAGACTCGGGCAGAGGGAAAGATCTCCGCATCCTCCCTCTGCGTCCAGGATCCGCAACGGGCAAACCCTCGCGGCGCGCCGTTCCTTGCCTCGCCGGAACAGGAGTCCCCTGCTGCAATTCCATTGCACCGCTTGAGCATCCAATTCACGTGGCAGCCTCTTCATCCGTCCGCTCCATCGATTCGATCCGCCTCCCCGGCCACCACCGCCCCACTCCCCTTTCCCTCTGGCATCTCCTCTCGCTCGACGCTCCCACCGTCGCCGCCCTTTGGACCTGGTTCCTCGCCTCCCTCCATCACATCCACCTCCCAGCCGCCTCCATCCTCTCCATGTTCCTCGCTGTCTGGATGCTCTACGCCACCGATCGTCTCCTAGACGCCCGTCTACTAGACGCCCGAATACTGGACGCCCGTTTACTCGGCGCCCGCTCATTATTCCAGCCGCTGGAGAGCCCCCTCTGCGCCGCCGATCCGCTCTCCACCGCCCACCTCGAGCATCGCCACCACTTCCACCATCGCCATCGCCCCGCCTTCCTCCTCGGCATCCTCGCCGCCTCCGCCGCCCTCGCCGCCCTCATCCCCCGCCTCCCCACCCAATCCGTCCACCTCTATCTCATCCTCGGTGCCTTCATCGCCGGCTACTTCACCCTTATCCACGCCACCGGCAGCGCCCACCGGCTCCCAAAGGAGATCGCCGTGGGCCTCTTCTTCTCCGCCGCCATCTTCATCCCCACTGTCGCCCGAGCCCCCACCCTCCGCCTCGCTCTCCTTCCCACAGCCGCGCTCATCGCGCTTCTCTGCAGCCTTAACTGCCTGTTCATCTACCGTTGGGAGCACCCCCTCTCTGCCCCTCTCAGAGAAACACCCAGCCTCACTCACCCCGTCACCCGAGCAGCCCTTCGCTACCTCAATCCGCTCGCCCTGGCGTTGGCCTGCGCCTCCGCCTTCGTCACCTTTCTCGGCCCCCTCGCCTGGGCAATCAGCCTCTCTGCCCTCCTCCTCCTGGTCCTCGACCGCTACCCCGCCCGCCTCCATCCAGTCACCCTCCGAGCCGCCGCCGACCTCGCCCTCACCACCCCCCTCCTCTTCCTCCCCCACCTCCTCAAAGCTGTCTAGAACCTTCTGCCATAGTTCCGTACCCATAGCCCAAAACCCAAGATCACCCCGACCGGAACCTCAATCTGATAACCCGCTCAGAGCCCAAACCCAACTTCAACTCCGTTAGCTCGCCATCGCGCAGCAGCCACAACATGAAACGAAAGCCTCAGCCGAACTTCAACCCGTTAGCTCGCCATCGCGCAGCAGCCACAACATGAAACTAAAGCCTCAGCCGAACTTCAATCCGTTAGCTCGCCATCGCGCAGCAGCCACAACATGAAACTAAAGCCTCAGCCGAACTTCAATCCGTTAGCTCGCCATCGCGCAGCAGCCACAACATGAAACGAAAGCCTCAGCCGAACTTCAATCCGTTAGCTCGCCCTTATCGCTGGCTCGAATACCTCACCTTCGGCCCCCTCCTCCATCGCTGCCGCCTCCACTTCCTCCCGCAACTCCTCCAGACCCGCCGCGCCCTGGTCCTCGGTGACGGAGACGGCCGATTCCTCGCGCATCTGCTCGCCCGCAACCCCCATCTCCACGCCGACGCCGTCGATCTCAGCGCCGCCATGCTCCACCAGCTCCGCCAGCGAAGCGCGACCGCCGCACCCACCGCCGCCACCCGGCTCAACATGCACCACGCCGACGCCCTCACCTTCGAGCCAACCGGACCCTACGACCTCGTAGCCACCCACTTTTTCCTCGACTGCCTCACCCAACCTCAACTCGACCAGCTCACCAGCCGCCTCGCACCCCACCTCGCCCCCGGAGCCCTTTGGATCCTCTCCGACTTCCGCATTCCACCCGGCCCCCTTTGCCTCCCCGCTCGCGCCCTCATCCGCCTCCTCTATCTCGCCTTCCGCCTCCTCACCGGACTCCGCACCACCCATCTCCCCAATCACGCCTCAGCCCTCGGCTGCGCCGGCCTCTCCCCCGTCGCCCGCCACCGCTCGTTCTTCGGAATCCTCACGTCCGAACTCTGGCAGCGCCACCCATCCCCACCCCAAACTCATCCAACAGACTGAGCAGCACAGGAGACCTCATGACCAACCCATCCCCCATCAGCCCCTTCCCCACCCCGCCCTCGCCCGTTCCCGATCTACCACCGTCGCCCGGAACCGACCTCCCCACGACCCCCTCCTATGACCCAATCCCCGACCCGGAACCTCCCTCACCCTCCCTCCCCGAGCCCGCATTGGCCCAGGGAGATCCGGTCGCGTAACCATATATCCACCAGCGCTATCCATCCATCCACCACGGCTCACCAGCCAGGAACCCGCTGAAATTTGTTTAGAATTGTTACAGCCCTATGAATTTGTTTATCCTCCGCCACGCAAGCGCCGGCGTTCGCCGCACCAATCCCCTGCTCGACATCAAGCGTCCCCTGGACAAAGAGGGAAAGCGACACTCCCTTCAACTCGCTCACATCCTCAACAACCTGAAGGTTCACTTCGACCTGGTGATCTCCAGTCCGCTCAAACGCAGCCTCCAGACCGCGTCTCTCGTCGGCACCGAAACCGGCTACGAGGCCAAGATCCTGCTCTCGGAGGCCCTCGCTCCCACCGCCACCTTCCCCCAGTTTCAGAAGCTCCTGCACCTATACCGGGCTGAGGAAAACGTCCTGGTCGTCGGCCATAACCCCAACCTCACGAGCTTCCTAGGTTGCATTCTCGTTCCCTCCTCCAGCCATGCCGCTGCCCATGTCCGGCTCCGCAAAGGCTCACTCGCTCGCCTGAATCTCACCCGCGGTCCAGCCGTTCTGCAGTGGATGCTCGACCCCCGAATCGTCCGCTCCCTCTACGCCACCTCGACAAAGAGCTCGCGCCGGAAAACCTCCCGGAAGTAGCCCGCCTCTTTCTTGAGCGACCATGCCTCCAGCTCCGCCCCACCCCGTCCCGGCACCAGCTCCAGCACCACCCGCTTCGGGTAAACCAGCACCTTCAGCTTCAGCACGGCACTAGCCCGGTCCTGGTTCAGCGCCACCGCCATCCGAAGAAGCAGCACCGCCCGCCTCACCCGCGCCTGCTCTTCCACAGGCAGCACACGCATCGGCCGGTCCAGCGCCTCCGGCCGGGTCTTCCCCAGGTACCGCGCAATTGCGCTCACGATCGCTCTCTGCTCCGGCGAGAATCCAAAGATCTCCGAGTTCGCGATGATGTATTGCGTGTGCCGGTTATGCCCCTGATGATTCATGAACTTGCCCACATCCTGCATCATCGCCGCAGCCTCCAGCCACAGCTTGTACTCCCCCGGCAGCTCGTGCACCGGCGCCAGAGCCTCGAATATCTGCACCACATGCGCCCGCACCGGCTCGACCTGACGCTGGTCAATCCCATACCTCCGGCAAACCTCCAGTACCCCCGCCCACCGCTCGCTTTCTATCTTCTGGTGCACAGACGCCCGCAGATCCACCTCCCCCAGCATCTGCGCCAGCATCCCATCCCGCAGCCCCAGCGACGAATACCGGAATCCCTTCAGATCGAATCGCTCCAGCAGACTTGCATAAACCAGCGCTCCTCCCACAATGATCTCCGCCCGCTTCGGCCCGATCCCAGGCACGCCTTCGCGCTGTGCGTTCGTCATCTTCACCAGCTTGTCCGCCAGTACCCGCACCTCCGGCGTAGTCGCCTCATCCGGCCTCAGCCGAATAAACCCCTTGCTCCCCGTCTTTCCCTTCAGAGCCTTTCGCACCGGCAGCTTTTGCGCCGTCGCCACGCTCGCCTCCGCCAGGGCCGCGGCCGTCCCACTCGTCGCAATCACCGCGCTCACCCGCGGCGTCCCCAGCTTCCGGTCAGCCCGCCGCAGCTCCTTCTCTATGTACTGCTTCAGCCGCGCCACATCTTCCTTCGCGGCCGGGTCACTTGTCAGAAACTGCTGCAGTCGCACTGCCCCAAGTGGAAGGCTCACCATCTCCTTGATCCGCCCCCCATCTGACACCGTCACCTCGCAGCTCCCTCCCCCCAGGTCGATCAGCATGCACCGGCCCTTCGCCCCCGGCTCATGCGTCACCACGCCCAGGTGGATCAAACGCCCCTCCTCCAGGCCCGAAATCACCTCCACCTTCCATCCCGTCTCCGACTTCACCCACTCCGTGAACGCCGCCGCGTTCCGCGCATCGCGCATCGCGCTCGTCGCGACCACCCGTACTTTGTCCACCACATGCATCTGCACCGCCTTGTGAAAGCGCCGCATCGCCTTGATCGTGCCCTCCATCGCCTCCGGGCTGATCACGCCCGTCTGGAACACGCTCTCTCCCAGCCGCGTCACCTCGCGATCCTCCTGCAGTGTCCGCAAACGATGCGCCTGCACCGTCGCAATCTTCAACCGGCAGGAGTTCGACCCTATATCCACCGCGGCAAACGTCGGCATCGCATAACCCTCTCCGCTTAAACACGGGACACCAAGCAAGATACATCGGCAACGCCAACATCATCCCGGCACGTCCATCCGCTGATCAACACCAGCCTCTCTGCGCCGCACAACCGCAAATCGCAATTTATGCTGAATAGCAACCCTCCATGGCCACACCTACCGTCCAGGACGCCGCGCCTAAACCATTGCGCCGGACTCCCCCTGGAGTCCTCTCCACCCCTAGAGTCTTGTCAACGCAGATCGGTCCACGCCGTTCGCCAGCCGTTACCCTGCTCTGCGGCCTCTGGATCGTCATCTTCTTCGCCTCCCTCTTCGCCCCTCCCCTGCTCGACGACGCCGATGGCACCCACGCCAGCGCAGCGCGCCACATGGCCCTGTCCGGTGATTGGGTCACCCTCCACGTCGACGGTGTCCGTTACCTCGAAAAGGCCCCTCTGCCCTACTGGCTCGACGCCATCTCCTTCCGACTCTTCGGCTTCAACACCTTCGCCGCTCATCTCCCGCAGGCACTCGCCGTCCTTCTCCTTGCTCTCCTCGGCTACCGCTGGGCTGCCGAAGCCTTCGAGCGCCAGACCGCCTTTTATACCGGTCTCGCCGTCCTCACCTCCATCGGCGTCTTCCTCTTCACGCGCATCTTCATTCCCGAAGTTCTTCTTTCGCTCCTCCTCTGTTCCGCCCTGTATCTATTCCTCAAGTCGCTGGAAGCAACCGATCCAGATTCTTCGAACCCCCCACTCGCACCGCCCCTCGCCGCGCCTTTGCGAGAACCCAAAAGCTTCACGCCGCACCCCATCCTCTATCCCTGCGCCATGTGGGCCGGTCTCGCCCTCGCCGTCCTCACCAAGGGCCTCGTCGCTCTCGTGTTCTTCTTCGGAGCCACCCTCGCCTATCTCCTCCTGACCGGAGAAGCAAAGCATTGGCGCCGGCTGAAACCCTTCTCCGGAGTCCTCCTCCTCCTCGCCATCGCCGCCCCTTGGCACATCCTCGCCGGCCTCCGCAACACCGGCGCTGCCAACGGTCACGGCTTCTTCTGGTTCTACTTCGTCAACGAGCACTTCCTCCGCTTCCTGGGCAAGCGCATCCCCATGGACTACAACAAGCTCCCCGGATATCTCTTCTGGACCCTCCATCTCGTCTGGCTCTTTCCCTGGAGCCTCTTCCTTCCCATCGCCGCCTTCCTCGGCCTCCGGCGCGCCCGCACCTCCCGACACCCAAACAACCCCTCAGCGGACCCCGCCACCAGCTCCATCCGCCCCAGCCTCGTCTACCGCCTCGGTCACCTCGATACCCGGCGCGGGCGAACGACGCTCCTCCTCATCCTCTACTCCGCTCTCATCCTCGGCTTCTTCTCGCTCTCAACCAACCAGGAGTACTACACCTTTCCCGCTTACCTCCCCCTCCTCCTCCTCACCGCCGCCGCCCTCACTCGCGCCGAGCAGACCTTCGCCACCGATCCCGTCGCCCGTCACTGGGTCACCTTCGCTCACGTCACCTTCACCGTCCTCGGAGCGGGCACCGCCCTCACCCTCGCCTGGGGACTCTGGTCCTCGCGCCACCTCGCCTTCGTTCCCGACATCGGCGACCTCCTCGCCCACCGCAGCGTCGGCAACTACACCCTCTCCATGTCCCACTTCTTCGATCTCACCGGCCCGTCCTTCGCCGCCCTCCGCCTCCCCGCCTCGCTTGCTGCCCTCGCGCTCTCGATCGGCCCCGCTATCGCCTGGCTCCTTCGCCAGCAGCGCCGCCACTTCGCCTCCACCGTCTCGCTCGGCCTCACCTCCGCCATCTTCCTCGTCGCCGCCCACATTGCTCTCGTCCGCTTCGAGCCCATGCTCTCCTCGCAAGACCTCGCGGAAAAGATCCAGGAGCTCGAGGAGGATGGCAACATCTCCCGGAGCAACCGCTTCCTCCTGTTCGGTGATCAGGCCTACGGCTCCTCTATCCCCTTCTACCTCGGCCGAACCGTCGATCTCGTCGACGGTCGCTCTTCCTCAATGCTCTTCGGCTCCACGTTTCCCGACGCTCCGAACATCTTCCTCACCCCCTCCGATCTCCTCGCTCAGTGGGGCAAAGGGGAGCGCAAGATCCTCTTCATCCCCCTCGAAAAGCGCGACGAGGCTGACCACCTCCTTCGCGGCGCCCCGACCTTTCTGCTTGAGGAGACCTCCGGCAAAGCTCTCCTCACCGACCGCCCCCTGGATCGCGAGTCCTCCACCGATCCCGTTCACCACAGCGCCTTCACCGACCCGCATCACCCCTGATTCGCTCTGCGCCCACCACGCCTTCGCTCGGAGCCCGATTGATTCCACCCAACTCCCCAACCGCATCTGATCGCAGTGATAGCTCTACCGCAATGAACGACACCGCTTACGCCGCCGCTCCTCCCCCGCACCCCTCCCCCACCGCGCAGCCAGAGCCAGACACGCGCCATCGCTGGAATCCAGCCTCCATCGCCCTCATCGTCCTCGCCTGGCTCATCCTCCACGTCGGCGGCCTCTTCTCCCCCGGCCTTCTCGACGACGTCGACTCCATCTACATCGAGATCGCGCGCGAAATGCTCCGCCGCCATGATTTCATCACCCCCTATATCGATGGGATCCGCTTCTTCGATAAACCGCCCCTCATGTACTGGCTCGCCGCCGCCTCCATGCACCTCTTCGGCATCCACGCCTGGGCCGCGCGTCTCCCCCTCGCTCTCCTCACCCTCGGCCTCTTCCTCGCCACCTACGCTCTTGGCCTCCGTCTCTTTGCACACATCTCGCCCCGCTCCCACCCCGGCCGCGGCGCCCTCTACTCCGCCCTCGCCCTCGCCACCTGCATCGGACCCTACCTCTACACCCGCTTCTTCATCCCCGACATCCTCCTCGCCCTCTGGATGACCCTGGCCGTCCACCTCTTCCTTATCGCCCTCGACCGCGCAAACCTCGGCCGCGCAGGCACCCTCCTCCCCGAAGAAATTCCAACCTTCCCCAATTCTTCTATTTGTCATCCTGAGCGCAGCGAACGGACCCGCTTCTCTACCCCGCTCCCTCGGGCAGAGAATCGTCCCTTCCAAGAGTCTGTCGACCTCAGAACAGGATCGATCAACCCCGAGGCTCCGAATCCCACCCCCCTCCTGCCCATGCTCGCCTTTGGCGCCGTCATGGCCCTCAATGTCCTCACCAAGGGCCTGATCGGCCTCGTATTCCCCCTCGCCTTCGTCTTCGGCTACCTGGCCCTCACCCGAAACCTCCGCCTCCTCCGCCGCCTCGACCCCCTCGCCTCGATCGCCACCTTTCTCGCCATCGCCGCACCCTGGCACATCCTCGCCGCCCTCAGAAACCCCGCCATCGCCCTTCCTCCCGGCCTCGGTCTCCCCGCCCACGCCGGTTGGGCCTGGTTCTATCTGTACAACGAGCACATCGCCCGTTTCCTCTCCCGCCGCATTCCCCACGACTACGGCCAGCTCTCCCTTCCGCTCTTCTGGATCCTTACCGCCGTCTGGCTCATCCCCTGGGCCGCCTTCCTCCCCTCCGCGATCGCCCAGCACCTTCGCGACCTCCGCCATCGTTCCCCCGCGACCTCCCTCGACCGCCAGGCCGCCCTCGCGCTCCTCCTCTGGGCCGCCCTCGTCCTCGGCTTCTTCACCCTCTCCGCCCGGCAGGAGTACTACTCCCTCCCCGCACTCCCCGCCCTTGCCCTCATGGCAGGAGGCCTCCTCACCCGCGCCGACCGCAAGCTTCAGCCTGCCCGCGAAACCCCCGGGAAGAGCACACCAAAACACAGCGCTCTTAAAAGTTCCCTCTTCCTCCTCGTCCCCCTCTCCACCCTCCTCGCCGCCGTCGCCGCTTTCTTCGCCATCACCGCCCCCCACCCCGCCCCCGGTGCCGACCTCTCCACCCTCCTCGCCCAGGGCCCCTCCGTCTACAACCTCTCGCTCGGCCACCTCTTCGATCTCACCGGTGCCGCCATGGGCCTCTTCCGCGCCCCCCTCGCCCTGCTAGCCCTCAGCATGCTCGTAATCGGCCCCATCGCCTACATCGTTCGCCGCTCCGGCCACACCTTCGCCGCCAACCTGACCCTCGCTGCCGCCGCCATTGGCCTCCTTCTCTGCATTCACGAAGGCCTCACCCGCTTCTACCCCATCCTCGGCTCCAAATCCCTCGCCGACGCTATCGTCACCGAGCAGCGGAAACAGCCCCTTCCAGACGACGTCATCCTTATCGACGGCGAACTCACCGCCGGCTCCACCCTGCTCTTCTATACCCAGCAACCCGTCCGCCTCGTAGAAGGCCGCTTCAACGGCCCCTGGTATGGCAGCTTCTGGCCCGACGCCCCCGCCATCTTCGAAACCAACGCCTCCCTCCACCAGCTCTGGTCCAGCCCCCGCCGCATCTTCCTCCTCACCGATCACCCCCAACTCCGCACCGCCGACCTCACCCCTTTCGCCCTCGTCCACACCCTCTCCAGCGCCGGCGGCAAATCCATCCTCACCAATCGCCGGTAAGTACCTTCGCCTTTTGGCTTCACCTCTCCTCCTTGTCACCCTGAGCGCAGCAAACAGACCCGCTTCCCTACCCGTACCCTTACATTTGAGGGTTGTCATCCTGAGCACAGCGAAGGATCCGCTTCTCCACCGATACATCTACCCGCCCATCCCCTCAGCACTACCCCACCCGCTCGAACCGCCCATCCCTCCCCAGCTCATACGCCCCTCCGTGATACCGCAGCCTGCTCCCCAAATAGCTGTTTACCCACAGCGCCCCACCCAGCAGATCGCGTACCGGGTAGATCAGCACCGGCTTCCCAGGCCTCTCATCCCCCAACGCCCACAGCACCACCGCCGCCATCAGCCAACGGTCCACACACGTCCCCAGCAGCCACAGCAGAGCCGCCCCACATCTCCCACGCATCAGCCCCCACACTAGCCCGAGCAGACCGAACGGCACCGCAAACGTCAGCCCCGTCCCCAGATGCCCTGCCGGCCGCGACCTCCGCGTGCTCTTCATCCATCGCGACTGGTCCGCAAACGATCTCCGAAAGCTCTGCGGCAGCACCATCAGCCGAATCACGTGATTTGACATTCGCACCCCAAAACCCCGCTCCGCCAGCCGGTTCCCCAGCACGAAATCCTCCGCATAAAACTCCCCCAGCTCCTCATACCCACCCGCCTGCGCAAAGGCAGACCTCCTCAGGATCATCGTCACTCCCAGCGCAAACTTGGTCCCCTCCAGCATGTCTGCAACCAGGATCCCGCCCGACATCTCCACACTCTTTCCCACGGCGTCCATCTGCGCCGCAAACCCACCAGTCGTCCGGCCCAGATAAAGGCACGAGGCCAGCGCCGTCTTCCCATCCGCCAGCACCTGCACGCATCGCTGCAGATAATCGCGCTCCACCCGCGCATCCGCATCGCTCGAAACCAGCACCTCATGCTCCGCCGCCTCGGCCAGGGCCGCTAGCGACCACATCTTCGCATTCGGAAACTGCGGCTCCCCACACGTTAGAAATCGCGCCCGCACCCCCGGATTGGCCGCCGCCACGCGCTCCGCCATCCGCAACCCCGCATCCGTCCTTTGGCGGGCGCAGAACAGCACCTCGAACTCCGGGTAGTCGAGCTCAAAGAAACGCCGGAGGTTCTCCTCAAGATCCGGCTCCGTCCCATGCAGCGTCTTCAAAACGCTCACCGGCGGCAGAAAAGTCGCCGGCTCCGCATCCGCCCTCCGCTTCCGCAGCCCAAACCGCACCGCTCCCACCATCACCATCGCCGAGTAAATCGTCGACGTCGCCGTCCCAATCGCCGCCACCCAGAACAACACCCGCACCGCTGCCTTCATCGCAAAGTTCCCTACCTCTTCTTCGCCGGAGCTCTCTCCCCTGCAACCTTATCGACCGGCATCACCACCGGCCGACGCATCGGCACCAGCCCCGCCACCGTCCCCTGCGACTGCTGCATCCGCGTCAGCATCTCCGTCCGCACGTAGTCCACAAACCCCTGCATCTGCCGGTTCATCTCCTCCATCCGCTCCCGCATCTGCAGCACAATCGCAATCCCCGCGATATTCACCCCCAGGTCCCGCGCCAGGTTCAAAATGAACTCCAGCCGCTCTAGGTCCTCATCCGTATAGAGCCGGGTATTCCCAACGCTCCGCGATGGCCGCAGCAGCCCCTCCCGCTCATAAAGCCGCAGCGTCTGCGGATGAATCTCGTACATCTCCGCAACCGCCGAGATCATGTACGCTCCCTTCGACTTCCGCCTCGTCGCCATCGTCCGCTCCATCCCGTCAAGCACAATCCCGTACAGTGCACAAAAAAGTCTAGCCTTTACCGTCCCGAACCCGCCAGCGAAACTCTCGCCCACCCTCCCCGCATCTCATGGGGAACCATGAAGAAGACAACAGGCACCCTCCCCGCTCCACAGATCCTTGCCGGCATCGCCGCCGCCGCGGCTTGCCTCTTCCTCTCGCGCCGATCAGGTTCCGTACCCTCACGTCAGGTCGTCGTCATCACGGGCGGCTCCCGTGGTCTCGGCCTCGCTCTGGCTCACCGCTTCGGTCGCGCCGGTTGCCGCCTCGTCCTCGCCGCCCGCGACCACGACGAACTCGACCGCGGTCGCCAGGCTCTTCTCGACGAAGGCTCCGCTCGCTCCCCCGACATCCTCCTCGTCCCCATGGATCTCACCGATCCGGCGCAGGCCCAGTACCTTATCGACCAGGCCTACGACCACTTCGGCCGCATCGATGTCCTCGTCAACAACGCCGGAATCATCGAAGTCGGGCCCATTGAAAACCAGCCCCTCGTCGCCTTCCAACGCGCCATGGACACTAACTTCTTCGGTGCCCTCCACACCATCCTGGCCGCCCTCCCCCGCATCCTCCAGCAGGCAAAGATCAACGGTCGCAAAGCCTCTATCGTCAACATCTCCTCCATCGGCGGAAAGATTCCCGTCCCCCATCTCCTCCCCTACGTCGCCAGTAAGTTCGCCCTCGGTGGCTTCTCCGAAGGCCTCCACGCCGAGCTCCGCCACAAGGGCATTCGCGTCACCACCGTCTGCCCCGGACTCATGCGCACCGGATCCAGCATTCAGGCGCAGTTCACCGGGCAAGCTGAAAAAGAGTTCAAATGGTTTTCGCTCGGAGCCACCACGCCCGGCGTCGCCGCCAGCACCACCCACGCAGCAAATAAAATCTTCAACGCCACTCGTTGCGGCTCAGCCGAGATCACCATCACCCCGCAAGCCTGGCTCGCCGCCCGCATCCACGGCGTCGCCCCCGCCGTCACCCAGCTTCTCGCCGCCCTCGCCAATGAGTACATCCTCCCCGCCGCATCCACCAGCCCCACTCCGCTTACCCTCGGACGTCAGTTTCGGAAAGACCCCTCCCCCTCAAAACTGCAGCAGACCCACAACCAGGTCTGACCATCATCAAGCTCCATCGAAAGAGCAAGCTAGTCTGGCCCGACCGCTCTCATTCTTTTCTCTCGAAGACACTGTCATCAAATCTCCGCGAAGATCCCCACCCGGGGATCCTCCGGATTCAGCTTCGCAAACTCCCGCAAGATGTCCTTCGATCGCTCATCCTGCACCTTCGGCACCACAATCCTAACCTCCACAATCTGATCCCCGCGCACACCCTCCCGTGATGCGCTCGGCACACCCTTCTCCCGCAGCCGCAGCTTCTGCCCCGTCTGCACCCCGGGCGGAATCTTCAACTGCGTCCGTCCCTCACCAAAATGCGTGTCGATCGTCGGCACATCAATCTTTGCTCCCAGCGCCGCCTCCGAAATCGTAACCGGAACCGTCACATAAATATCATCGCCCGTCCGCGTAAACACCGGATGCGATCCGCCCTTGATAATCAGGTACAGATCCCCCGCCGCTCCACCATCCGTCCCCGCATTTCCCTTGCCCGCCAGACGGATCCGCTGCCCATCGCGCGTCCCCGGCTTGATCCGGAACTCAAGCGGCTCCTTCCGTGTCACCACACCCGCGCCATCGCACGTCGGACACGCATTCTGAACCTTTCCGCTGCCACCACACTTCGGACACTGGATGTTGAACTTCATCCGCCCGCCCATCTGCTGCACCTGCCCCGTTCCATGGCACTCGGGACACTCCACCACACCACCTTGCGTCCCCCGCCCCTTGCACGTCTTGCACGTCTCCTGCCGCGTAATCTCGAGCCGCGTCACGCCGCCTCGAACCAGAGTCCAAAAATCCACACTCACCTGGTACTCGAGATCGGTTCCCGGCTGCGGTCCCTTCTGCGCCTGTCGCCCGCCATTGAAGATCCCGCTGAAGACATCCCGGAACCCTCCAAAGCCGCCGCCAGTCCCCTCCCCCTGCGCCGCTCGTCCACCACCTTGAAATCCCGAAAAATCGAAGCCGCCAAAATCGAACGGAACCTCCTGCGCCCCGCCCTGTCCGGCGCTCGACCGGCCACCACCCGGGAATCCGCTTCCCCCTCTTCCGCCTCGCGCCGCCGCGTCCGCCGCCGCCGCATCGATGTTGTCCGAGTAGAAGCCGAACTGGTCATAGACCTTCCGCTTCTTCTCATCGCTCAGCACATCGTTGGCCTCGGAGATCTCCTTGAATTTCTCCTCCGACTTCTTATCTCCAGGATTTACATCCGGGTGATACTTCCTCGCAGCCTTCCGAAACGCCTTTCGGATCTCATCCGAGGTTGCCGTCTTCTTCACACCTAACGTGCCGTAATAATCCTTGCTCTGTGTCGTCGCCATTTCATCTTCCTTCTCAGGCTACGTGCCGTTTCACTTCCTTCTTGATCTTCGGAAGAAGTACCTTCTTGGCGACCGCAACCTCGTACGCTTTTTGCATGTTGATCCAGAACTCCGGACTCGTTCCGAAAAATAGACTCAGCCGAAGCGCTGTATCGGTAGAGATCCCTCTCCGCTCATTCAGAATTTCGACAATGCGTGTCGCCGGCACACGCAGCGCTATGGCCAGCGCATTCGCCGACATCCCCAAGTCCGCGAGGTAATCTTCCCTCAGAAACTCTCCTGGGTGAATGGCGATCAGATGATCTTGCTGCGTTCTCTTTGGCATAAATAACCCTAGTGGTAATCCGTGATCTCCACACTCGATGCGTCGCTGCCCGTCCACACGAAGCACACCCGAAACTGATCGTTGATTCGAATGCTGTGCTGTCCCTTCCTGCCGCCCTTCAACGCTTCCAACCGGTTGCCTCGCGGCTCCCGCAAGTCATCGAGCGATGTCGCAAAGTCCAGTTGCCCAAGCCTGCGGGCGGCGGTTCTTGCGATATTGCCGAACCGCTTGCTCTTTCCTCTCAGAAAGACAGATCGCGTCTCGTCATCCTTGAAATCGACGATCATACGCCGAGCGTAACATGTCTAACGTGGCATCTGTACCATGTTCCCGTTCACGCCGCCTGGCACACCGGACACCAGTACAAACTCCGCCCCGCCATATCCTTCTTCAAAACCGCTGTCCCGCAGATCCAGCAAGGTTTCCCGTGCCGTCGATACACATAATGCACCTCCTGCTTCAACGGCGGCCTCTCGTCTTTGTGCGGCCGATCGTTCGGCAGCGTCGTCACAATCCGCCGGTCCACCATGCCCGCCTTCAGCAGCGGAATCGCATCCTTCCAGATCGCTTTCAGCGTCGCCGCAGGCACCTCCGCCCCAATCACAAACGGGCTTAGCCGCGCCCGGAACAGCAGCTCCGCCCGGTAGATGTTGCCAATTCCCGCCATCACGTCTTGTTCCATCAACAGCCCCCCGATCGGCTTCTTCGCCCTCGCAATCTTCTCGAACGCCTCGTCGGGTCTATCCCCGTTCAGCGGATCCGGCCCGAGCCGCTTCAGCAGCCCCTCCCATTTGGCCAGGGTGTACACGCTGCAATCCGTCGGCCCACGGAGCTCAATCCAATCCACCTTCGCCGGCTCCAGATTTCCCGACCCATCGTCGCTCGTGTAGTGCCGCGGCACCGAAGCCACCGCTCCTTTGACCGCCTTCGCTCCGATGCGCCACATCCTCAGGCGCAGCATCCCGCGAATCTCCACCAGCGGCATCTGTCCCTCCGTCCAATCCCCGTATCGCCCAAGATGCACATGGAGAATCCGGTCCTTGCCGAAGTCGTAGCCCAGATGCTTTCCCACCGCCAGCACCCGCTCCACCTTTCTTCCCTCAAGCGCCGCCGCATCCTGGAAACGCCCATTCGGCCCTTCCACATGCAGCCTTCTTCCCACAAAGGCCTCGGTGTGCCGCTCCGCCCACCGATGGACCTCATTGCCCTCAGGCATCCACGCTCTCCTTCTCCTCCGCCTTCGCGTCCAGATCCTCAAGCAGCGCCGCCTGTCGGGTCTCATCGCCCGGGCGAGCTCTGCGCGGCCGTCCGCCCGTGCTCAACTCGTACCGGTAATGCTCAAGAATCCGCTCCGGCGTCCAGAGCGCCCGATGGTTCGCGTTCTTCTTATGCATGCGCTCCAACTGGATCTCATCCATCTGCCGCATCAGCTTTTGCAGGTCCCGATAATGCTCCGAGAACGCGCTCTCGTCGCTCTCGATCATCGCCTGCATGTCCACATACACCGGCTGCGCCCACTCGTAAAACGTGTGCCAGACGTCATACACATTCAGGTGACCCTTCTTCACCAGAAGCGACAGGTGCTCATAAAAATCCAGCACCTCGAACGCGCTCACCGGCGGATCATCCAGCTTCCACGCTTTCAGTCCACCCTCGCCCAGCCGCGCCTCCGCTAACCTCCGCCGCGCCGCGACAAAGCCATCCGACAGAAAAAATCCCAGCTGCTTCTCTAGGTTCGCGACCGACCTATACTCCCGCTCATGCCGCAGCTGCAACGCCGCATACGCAATGGCGCCAGCGCTTGTCAGCACCAGCGCCACCGTCGCCATCGATTGCACCTCGACCCAGTCAATCGCCATCGCGTCCCAGCCCTAGTTCCACACCTGCCGCGCCTCAACTGCCTCGATCGAGAACATCTGATCCGGCTCAGCCTCACGCATCCTCCGCACAAACTGCTCCGCCTCCGCCTGCGTGTCGAACATCATTCGGTTGTACAGCTGACCGGCCCGGACCTGGTCGCATCTCCACATCGTCTCCGTCATCGCTCTACCTCCACTCGCCTGGTTGAAATCCAACTGCCAAGAAACATCCGCGTACAGCTCGTCTTTACTTCCTCTCATCTCTTCAACACCCTTCCCGCAATCAAGTCGCTGCGACTGGACCGCCGCAGACTTCCTTCACATTGGTTCTCTATTCGATGCAACACCGGGGCTCTCGCCCCACAAACTAAAGAGAAAGGGGCACCCCATTCGGAACGCCCCTCTCGATTACGTATGTGCGGCCCCTGCCGTTTGCGTGTCGTGAACCTACTTCTTATCCACGTCCACGTACTCGGCGTCGATCACACCCTCTTCCTTCTTCGGCTCCTCCGTCGTTCCCTCCGCCGCCGAAGCTCCGTCCGTTGGCGCACTCGCGGACGCCTTGTACATCGCCTCCGCCAGCTTGTGGCTCGCCGTCGTCAGCCGCTCCTTCGCCGAGTTCAACTCCGCCCCCGAAGGCGTTCCCGTCAGCGAGGACTTCGCATCGGCCAGAGCATTCTCAACTTCCTGCCGATCGCCTGGCTGCACCTTGTCGCCGCTCTCCTTCAGCATCTTCTCGACGTTGTAAACCATCGAGTCGAGACCATTGCGCGCCTCAACGGCATCACGCTGCTCCTTGTCCTCGGTCGCGTGAGCCTCGGCATCCTTCGCCATCCGCTCAACCTCGTCCTTGCTTAGACCCGACGAACTGGTAATCGTGATCTTCTGATCTTTGCCCGTCGCGTTATCCTTCGCCGTCACATTCAAAATTCCGTTCGCGTCGATATCGAACGTCACCTCAATCTGCGGAACTCCACGCGGAGCCGGTGGAATCCCGCTGAGCTTGAATTTGCCCAGCGTTCGGTTCTGCGCCGCCATCGGACGTTCGCCCTGCAGCACATGCACCTCAACCTCGGTCTGCGAATCCGCTGCCGTCGAAAACGTCTCCGTCTTCTTCGTCGGTATGGTCGTGTTGCGCGTAATCATGCCCGTCGCCACACCGCCCATCGTCTCGATCGCCAGCGTCAGCGGAGTCACATCCAGCAGCAGCAGATCCTTCACCTCGCCCGCCAGAACGCCCGCCTGCACCGCCGCTCCAATAGCTACGACTTCGTCGGGATTCACGCCCTTGTGCGGCTCCTTGCCAAACAGATCCTTCACCAGCTGCTGGATCTTCGGCATGCGCGTCTGTCCGCCAACCAGAACCACCTCGTCGATCTTCGACGCGTCCACACCGGCATCCTTCATCGCCTGCTTGCACGGTCCAACCGACTTCTGCAGCAGGTCGTCGACCAGACCTTCGAGTTTGGCCCGCGTCATCTTCCGCACCAGGTGCTTCGGTCCGCTCGCGTCCGCCGTGATAAACGGCAGATTGATCTCCGTCTCCTGTGCCGTCGACAACTCGATCTTGGCCCGCTCCGCCGCATCCTTCAAGCGCTGCAGCGCCATCTCGTTGCCCTTGGCCGTCAGATCCAGACCCGTCTCGTTCCGGAACTCGGAAATCAGCCAGTCCACGATCCGTTGGTCGAGGTTGTCGCCTCCCAAATGCGTGTCGCCATTGGTCGACTTCACCTCGATCACGCCCTCTCCGACCTCAAGGATCGACACGTCAAACGTGCCTCCGCCAAAGTCGTAGACCGCGATCGTCTCGTCCTTCTTCTTATCGAGCCCGTACGCCAGCGCCGCCGCCGTCGGCTCGTTCACAATCCGCTTCACATCCAGACCGGCGATCTTCCCGGCGTCCTTCGTAGCCTGCCGCTGCGCATCGTTGAAGTAGGCCGGAACCGTAATCACCGCCTCGGTCACACTCGTGCCCAGGTAGTCCTCTGCCGCCTTCTTCAGCTTCTGCAAAATCATCGCCGAAATCTCGGGCGCCGTGAACTCCTTACCCTGTGCCAGCACCCCGACGTTGTCACCCTTTGCGACAACCTTATAGGGCACCATCTTCATCTCGTCGCCGACCTCGTTCATGCGCCGGCCCATGAAGCGCTTGATCGAATACACCGTGTTCTCGGGATTCGTGATTGCCTGCCGCTTCGCCACCTGGCCTACCAGGCGCTCGCCATTCTTAGTGAACGCAACCACGGACGGCGTAGTCCGCCCACCCTCTTCATTCGGGATCACCTTGGGCTCGCCGCCCTCCATCACCGCCACACAGCTGTTCGTCGTTCCCAAATCAATTCCGATAATCTTTCCCATACCCGCCCTCTCCTCTAGTTCCCCCGCCAGCCGATCTCTTCGGTTCTGTCCGGGCCCAACTCGCGACAGCCTCAATCCTTACACCTGAGTCACTTACTGTCAATGTATCTGATGCTCTGAATGTGTGGGCGGATGCAGACCCAACTCTATTTCACTCTGCAGTCACGACGCGGGTAGCGGCGCCCTTCACCCACTTTCACCGCCAGCCGTCTACGCCATCTCCCCCAATCGTGCGATAGCCTGCCCCACCGCTTCGAAATACCCTTCCCGGAGAGTCCTGAACTTAGGAAAGCTGGAACACTTGATGCCCTCGCCAACTTCTGCCCGCAACCTTCCCCCTCAACTCTCCCGAACTCGCCCCTCCAAAACCAAAGGCCCGTCCCGAACAGGACGCCGCATCCTCGCCGTCACCTCGCTCGGCCTCGCCGGCCTCCTTGCAGGGCTCCTCTCCGGATGCGCGACCGGCATCCTCCCAACCTCCTCCTCCGCAACCGCCAATAGCTACACCACAATCTCCGGAAATTGGCAGTTCAGCTCCTCCGCAGCCGTCGCAGCCCGCCTCTCCTCGCTCGGCGGCAGCCTTTCCGCCAGCAATCTCACTTCAGGAGGAGCCACCGTCACCGGCATCCTCCACCCGCTCAACGTCGCCAACCAATGCCTCGCCACCACCTCCTTCCTCGCCGTCACCGGCTCGATCGACGAGTCCGGCCACCTCACCCTCTCCGCCCCCCTTTCCGGCGGAACCCTCACCCTCTCCGGCACCGTCGCCTCCGACCGCAAGAGCCTCTCTTCTCCCACTTACACCATCTCCGGCGGAGCCTGCGCCTCTCCCCCAGCCGCAGCCGTGATCGCCCGGGCCGTCAGCGTCCGCGATGGCGTCGCTCCCGTCACCGCCCAGCAGTACCAGCCCGTCAGCGGAACGTATAGCGGAACCCTCACCACGGCCGAGGGCCAAACGTTCCCCCTCACCTCCACCCTTACCCAAACCAGCCAGCCCGACGCCAACGGCGTCTACCACGTCCAGGGAACCACCGCCTCCCCCGGAAACACCTGCGTCCCCACCTCCCTCTCCGCCACCGCCTCCACCATCGACGGCGGAAGCATCTCCACCACCTTCACCGACCCAGTCACCAGTACCTCGATCACCGGAACCGGCTCCACCTCGCCCGATGCCGTCACCATCACCATCTCAAACTGGACCATCAATAGCCCCTGCGGCCAGGACACCGGCACCGGAACCCTCACCCGCCAATAACAGACCCGCCGCTCGGAGCAACACCCGCTCCCGCCCCGAAGGCCAGGGGCTCGCCCCCCAACCCCGCCGCTCATGGAGCCAATTCGGAACTCGCGCATCTAAACCTTCGAGTCCCGCCCCCACCTGGGAGGCGCGTCCCCATTCCTCGAAGGGATCTACCACCCCAGCATGGCCGCTGCCACAGCCTCCTCGCGGGAACAGGCCGCTCACTCTGAGCAGGCCGCCGGAGTCAACCCTTGGCTTATCGCCGCATCCGTCATGCTCGCCACCTTCATGGAGGTGCTCGACACCGCCATCGCCTCCGTCGCCCTCCCCTACATAGCCGGCTCCCTCTCCGCCTCGACCGACGAGGCCACCTGGGTCCTCACCTCCTACCTCGTCGCCAACGCCATCGTCCTCCCCGCCAGCAACTGGTGCTCGCTCAAGTTCGGCCGCAAGCGCTTCCTGATGTCCTGCGTCGCCATCTTTACCGTGGCCAGCTTCGCCTGCGGAGCCGCCCCCACGCTCGGCTTCATGCTCCTCGCCCGCGTCGTCCAGGGAGCCGGTGGTGGAGCCCTCCAGCCACTCTCGCAGGCGATCCTCCTCGAGTCCTTCCCTCCCGCCAAACGCGGCGCCGCCATGGCCGTCTTCGCCTTCGGTGTCGTCGTCGCGCCCGTCCTCGGTCCCACCCTCGGCGGGTACCTCACCGACACCTATTCCTGGCGCTACGCCTTCTACATCAACATCCCTATCGGCATCCTCGCGCTGTTCATGATCAACAAATTCATCCATGACCCCGCCTACATCAGGAATGCCAAAGTCCCCGCCTTCGACAACATTGGGCTCGCCACCCTCGTCGTCTGGACCGGATGCCTCCAGATCGTCCTCGATAAAGGGCAGGAGGACGACTGGTTCGGCGCCGTCTGGATCCGCTGGGCCACCTTCTTCCTCGTCACCTCCTTTATCTGGTTCTGCGTCCACTCCTGGCGCAAAAAAGACCCGCTCGTTAGTCTCAAAGTCTTTAAGGACCGCAACTTCCTGGTCGGCGCGACGCTCATCTTCTTCTTCGGCGTAGGCATCTACTCCACGGTCACCGTGCTCCCGCTCTTCTATCAGGAGCTCCTCGGATACACCGCCTTCACCGCCGGAGTCGTCGTCGCACCCCGCGGTCTCGGCGCGATCTGCGGCATGCCCGTCATCGGCTACCTCTCCAGCAAAGTTGATCCCCGCTACCTGCTCACCTTCGGCTTCGGTGTCTTCGGCCTCACCACCCTCTACTTCGGCAACATCACCCTCCAGGTCTCCCCCACCACCCTCCTGATCCCCATCCTCATCACCGGCTTCGCCCTCTCCTTTGTCTTCGTCCCCATCTCCACCGCCTCCTACGGCACCCTCAAAAGCGAGCAGATCGGCAACGCCTCGGGCGTCTTCAACCTCATGCGAAACGTCGGCGGGTCTATCGGCATCTCCATCGCCCAAACCCTCCTCACCCGCCGCACCGCCGTCCACCAGAACGAGATCATCAACTCCGTCCCCCAGTCAGGACAGCAGTTCCAGAACCAGATCAACGCTCTCCGAGGCTTCTTCTCGGGAGCCGGCAGCGGCCCCTTCGGAGCCCCGAACTCTCTCGCTCCCGCCCGCGCGCGCCTTTACCAGGAGCTCGGGCGACAGGCCGCCAACTGGGCTTTCGTCGACGTCTTCCGCTGGCTCTCCCTGCTCTGCTTCTTCTGCGTTGGCATCGTCTGGACCTTCAAAAAGGTAAAGCCCGGCAAAGGCCCCGCCGGAGCCCACTAGATTCGCGCGCGGTCACCCCGGCATCGAAATCGCGCTATCAACCTCCAACCAGGGGTGATCCATCGCTTTCACCGCAGCGGCTCCAGGCGTAAGATCATCCGCACTCCTCCCCGCATCCTCCGCTACCTGCAAGGAGCCATCAATGGCAAACCCCTTCGTTCACCTCGAGCTCAACACACCCGACCTCGCCAAAGCCAAACAGTTCTACGGACAACTCTTCGGCTGGCAGTTTGAAGACATGGACATGGGCCCCGCCGGCACCTACAGCACCTTCAAGGTCGACAGCGGCCCCGGCGGCGGCATGACCTCCATGCCCCGGCGGAAATCAGGGCTGGCTCGCCTACGTCGGCGTCGACGAGATCCACGCAGCCACCGGCAAAGCCCGCTCCCTCGGCGCCAACATCCTCTTCGACTCTCACGAGATCCCCTCAGTCGGCTGGATGTCCATCCTCACCGATCCCACCGGCTGCGCCATCGCCCTCTTCCAACCCAAGCTGCCCTGACCCTGGTGCAGCCTCCCTTTACCTTTCTTCCATTCCGAGAGCGAAGCCGAGGAACCCGCTTCCCTAACCCACAACCCCGCTCGCGGCCGAACCGCGCCTGGCCCTCGCCCTCCCTTTTTGTCATCCTGAGCGCAGCGAACGGACCCGCTTCTCTACCGGTAAGCTCAGACCACCCCGCCCCCGTTCCGATCGCTTCTCCCCCTCCTTCTCGGCGAGGCCCAATCACGCGCAACCGGCGCAGCACCTGGCGCAACATCCTCCCGCCGACCCGTATCATGGGCATAGAGATCATGGGCACAGAGATCATGGGCACAGAGATCATGGGCACAGAGAGCTGCATAAAAGACGCTCAGCGCCTTCGACACCAAGTCCAGGTAGTGTCCTAATTTGGATGCTGGTCTTTGTAACGTTTTGTTCAGTCGGCTTCATTACCCTCTACATCAGGGACCAGCACCCAGTCTCGAACACCATCCGGTTGAGGGATTCCTCGGACCTTTTCAGGCCCGCCGTACATCAGGCGGTACTTAGTGAAGCGCGGCTTACCGAAAATGTCATGATATCGGATTTCTCCGTACGCAAAGAGAGTACAGCTGGCCGTCCCCAAGTCCCGGAGATCATCTCCTTCGATGGGGGGCTTTTCTGGAGCAACGAAGTCCGCGATTGCACCCGGGCCGAGGACAGAGCATCCCATTCCCCATCCCCTTGGGGGAACGGGGAGCGATTCGTGAAGCGGGTAATCGGCGAGCCATGTGTGTATCCAACCCGAGAAGTTGTGGGCAGGAGTTTGTCCAAAGTTCTTGAAGACAACTCGGATGCGAGGGACTTCTGGCTGGGTAAACTTCAGTACGGCGGAGTCAACCGAAACGTAGGCTCGCAATTCTCGCTGTGTGGTATCGCTCAAAAGTTCAGACTGCCGTCTCATAACATCAACCGTGTCCTGCATTACGCAACGCTGAAGCCTCATCTCGCTGACTTGTGCCTTAATGAGGCGCAAGGTGCGTACGGCAGCGAGAACACCAGCAAGCCCAACAAGGAAGAGGGCTATGTTTGGGGTATTTTCGGCAGTAAACAGACGTGCGAGATAGCCATGAGGCTCATCTTTGGACCACTTGCATTCTATGGAGGAATCATCTGGCATTACCGTGCATTGGGCTGTCTTCGCAGGTGGCGGCGGCGAGTTCAGATCGGCCTTAGCTGCATACTGATCGGTTCCGGGCTTGGGGCTTTTCTCTTTCCCGTTTACTGGCAGGATGCTAGCGAAAAATATGATAAACGCCAAAGTTCTCAGCATAACTATAAAATTGTACCCCAAATTTTCTTGACATCTTACGATTTTCGGGGTACAGTAATTACATAGAGGGATGACATGGCAAACGCACTCGCAACCGAAAAGAAGATCGCAATAGTAGCGGCACTCACCGAGGGTTCTTCCATTCGCTCGATTGAGCGCATGACGGGAGTTCACCGTGACACACGATCATGCGGTTGGGGGTGAAGGTCGGGCAAGGATGCACTGCCATGATGGACGGCACCATGCGGAATCTCTCTTGCAATCGGCTGGAGTTGGATGAAATCTGGGGTTTTGTTGGCAAGAAAGAGCGCAACATTAAGACGGGCGATTCGATGGAAATCGGTTCCGTGTGGACATGGTGCGCGATTGACTCCGATACCAAGCTGGTGCCTACGTTCATGGTTGCGGATCGCAGCAAAGCCTCCGCAGACAAGTTTGTTGCGGACGTGGCGAGCCGGATGGCAAACCGGGTGCAGATCAGCACTGACGGCCTCCCCGCCTACATCACGGCGATCCAGAAGGCTTTCGGGCAAGACGTTGACTATGGACAGATTTACAAGACCTACGGCACGATGGAGTTTGGGGAGCGCAAGTACAGCACCAGCGGCGTACTTTCCGCTGAGAAAGTCGTCCGCACTGGCCGCCCCGATGTAGACCTCATCTCTACCAGCTATGTTGAGCGGCTGAATGCTACAACACGCCTTCACATGCGTCGTTTGACCCGCCTTACCCTTGTCTTCTCCAAGAAGCGTGAGAACTTCGACGCAGCGGTCGGCCTGCACTTCGCCTTCTACAACTTCGTCAAGCGGCACAATACGATCAAGACAACCCCTGCGGTCGCGGCTGGTGTCGCGCCGAAGGCTTGGACCATCGGAGACTTAGTGGAGCCGACCGCATGACAAATATCGAGGAGCTACAGCACGTCATCCGCAAGCTACACGGTGCCGAGTCTACGCACCGCGAGTCTGTGCCCATAAAGGAGGTGTGGGATGGGAAGACGATATGGGAGGGGACCGTAGAAGTCTTCCAGCTTCACGGCCATCCCGCGACCAATACGGCCTACGCATGGTCGCATGAGACCGATGATCCGGAGAATCCGAAGCGGCACGTAACCGTGCTGCACGTCCATCCAGCGCTATCTCCCCTAGACGCAGTTCGCGTCGCAATCGTTCAGGAGTTTCGCAATGCTCAGTCAGCCCAAGCCTAAGAAAGTTGGCCGTCCCAAGCTTGCCAAGGGAAAGTCGAAGGCTGCTACCGTGCGGGTGCGGGCAACGCCGGATGAACTGAAAGCATATGGAAAGGTGGCCAAGGTCAACAAGCAGACCCTATCCGAGTGGATACGGGGGACGCTCAATGCAGCAACTAGACTTCCGGCTTCCGGAAATGGAGAGGCACAATGAGTGAAGACGAAAAGCGAGAAAACCGTCTCCGTCTCTTGGGCGAGTTCGACGATCAAAAGATGGAGGTAGCAAATCTGCAAGAGCGAGATAACCGTGATCGGGAAGCGTTTGCGGAGTTTTTCGCGTTCATGGGCACCGAGGATGCCCCGTCTATCAGGGGAGAAATGGTTCATTTCGGAGATTTGCAGTACGCTCTGCCGATTCTTGACGTGAGGGCTGCGTCTATAAGGAGAGCAGAGCTTGTTTCAGCAAAGAAACGGCTGGCAGAATTGCAGCAGCGATGCAGGGCTATCGGGATCAGTCTGTCATGAGGATGCAATTCAAATTAGGACACTACCTAAGTCCAGACCTAAACTGTTTCCTTCGAATACTTTGGCATCTTTTGACGGGAGGGGGGGGACCACCATGCAACACCAGACCAGCTTCTCTCATCGAGCACGCCTCCTTCTCCTACTGCTGGCCGCGACCACCTCGGCCCAAGCCCAGTTCGATGTTCAGGATTCGCACACCACAGCCAGCTTCCGCGGCATCCACTCCCTCGGCAACGGCGTCGCCTGGGCCAGCGGAACCGACGGCACCGTCCTCCGCACCCTTGACGGTGGTACCCTCTGGCAGCCCTGCAGCACCCCACCCGGAGCCGAAAAACTCGACTTCCGCGGGATCCAGGCCTTCGACCAAAACACCGCAGTCGTCATGAGCTCCGGCAAAGGCGACCTCTCCCGCCTCTACAAAACCACCGACGGCTGCCGCACCTGGCGCCTCCTCTTCACCAACCCCGACAAGCCGGAGGGCTTCTTCGATGCCCTGTTGATGCTCAACCCTCAGAACGGCGTTGTATTGGGTGACTCCGCACCCGCCGAACTGCGCAACCCCCTTGTTTCAACAGGACTTTTCCGCGTTCGCGTCACTAACAATGGGGGCCAGACCTGGATGCCGATCACAGACGAGCAGACTTGCCAGGACAGCAACGGCGGAGTCACCTCTGTGCGAACCACGCCCGGAAATGGGCTTTCGGCACTCCACAACGAGTCCTTCTTTGCGGCAAGCAATAGCAGCATTGTGAGCTCCGAAGGCAGACTCTATCTCGCGACCAGCCAGGGCCGTCTCCTGAGCACCGCTATTACTCCGTCGAGCTTTCTGATTGCTGCGTGTGGCGGGCAAATGGATCCCTATTCCGGCGCCTGTATCCACCCCTGGCCTGATTGGCACAAAGCCCAGGTACCTATCCGGAGTAGTACCGATTCCGCGGGGATCTTCTCAATTGCCGCAAGCAGGGTCGGTCACCTAGTCGCGGTAGGCGGAGACTACAAACGTTCAGATGTCGCAAGCGAAACTGCCGCGTTCTCCACTGATGGCGGCCAGCACTGGACCGCCGCGATCAACACACCCCACGGCTACCGCTCCTCGGTCGCCTACGATCCCAGATCGAGAACCTGGATCACCGTGGGCCCAAACGGCACCGACATCTCGCGCGACGACGGCCGCAACTGGACACCCCTCAAATCCGCCGCCAATCATCCCCCCGACACCGACAACGACTGGAACGCCCTCTCGCTGCCCTTCGTCGTCGGCCCCCACGGCCGTATCGGCAAGCTCCGCGCCGACGCCCTCGTACCCGCCCAGCCCTAGTGGCTCAGCTCTCTAAGGCTGCGGCGTCGCAGGTGAGCTCGGAGGCGCACTGGGCGTGGTAGTTGGCGACGTACCCGGTCCGCTCACGGGTCCCGCTGGCGCGCCGATCGGAGCTCCGGCACCCAGGCTGCCCAGCCCTCCCGATCCGCTCCCAGCTGCCATCCCGCCCCCCAGCAGATTTGACTTCGACTTCATCTGCTCGATCCGCGGATCATAGATGAACTCCCAAGTCGGATGCGTCGTCTGCTCGTTCAGCACCACGATCGAGTCACCCGCGGCCGAGCTCCCTATTCCCACGATCGGAGCCCCCGACCCGCTAAAACTCCCCGCCGACTGGCTCGGGATACCGTTCGGTCCCGACCCGCCGATCCCCGGAGCCGACGCTCCACCCACACCAGTCGGCGACAAGCCCCCCGAACCCCCAGGCGACGTCCCACCCAGCCCTCCCAAGGTAGGTCCGCTGCTCGTCCCGGTCCCGCCAATCCCACTCCCAGCCGCGGAACTCCCCGCCCCTAGGCTCCCCGCACCTAGACCCCCCGCACCCACGCCTCCCGCTCCGCCGACACCCAGGGGTCCACTCCCCCCCGCCACCCCCCCCAGACCAGACGCCTGATCCCCCACACTCCCCATCCCCGAGGTCGCAATTCCGGCGAGCGGCTTTCCAAAAAAACCCTTCACCGTCGTCTTCTGCTCGCCCATGTGAATCAGCCGCCAGTCCGCCTTCCCTGTCATCGGATCAACATACTTCTGCCGGAGAAATCGTATGTTGTTCGATTTCTCCAGCTGCTCCATCGACCCCGGATAATGCTTGAACTTCAGGTAATACAAGCGGATCGCCCGCTGGTACTGATCCCCCCGGTGCAGCGCCTCCACCTCCCGATCCCTCCGCAGCTGCCGCGCCATCGTCGGCGCCGCCAGGCTCAGCACCAGAAGTACTAGAAAGATCGCGATAATCGCGCCCAGCAGAAGAAACCCGTCCTCCCCCTCCGACCGTTGCCTCGTTCGCTGAGCTTGCTTTTCCCCTTGATCCGCAACTCCGTCAGAACCAATCTCGCGTTCGCCTGCCCTGACTGCCTCCGGTCGCCCCATCAGTTCACCAAAAGCGGCAGCGTCTGCCGGTTGCTGTTTGCCAGGTCCTCAACCACCATCGAGTTCGCGGCAATCGAAACCACTTTGTATCGCCTCTGTACCACATCCCCCGGTGAAGCCAGAAAAACGTCTTCGCCCCGCAGCAAAAACGCCTGCCGATTGCCCGCAGCGGTCGTAGCCGTCCCAAAGAACTTCAGGTCGATTGGCGGTGGTGGTGGCGGTCCCACCGGACCCGAATAGACCGGAGCCATAGCCACGGCTCCCGGCCGCGCCGGCGCAATAGGTCTGGGCAGAGCCACCGGGGCACTCGATACCGAGAAAATGTTTCGCCCGGTACCCGAGTACACCAGCGACTCCGTCACCAGCATCGGCCCCATCCGGAGAGTCGGATCAAGCTCCGCCGCAGTCGTTCCCACGCGTTTGGCTGGTCTCGCCCCACCGCCACCCACCGTTCCACCGGCAGACGTTCCCGCAACCGTTGTGATCACGGGAGCCAGCGGCGGTGCCACCGATCCCGAAGTAAAGAATTGGAAGTAAAGGATTGCCGCGAAAACCACCGCGAAGGCGCCGCCAGCCAGGAGTTTCTTCTGCTGATCCGTCATCGCGCCGGTCCTTCCCTAGCCGCATCGCTCACCGTTCCATCGGCTACCGGCAGGGCAGCCGCCCGGTCCGACCTCTCCCCCGGCCCTGCCGCCCGCAGATACGTTGTCAGCCTGAGCCGCAGACCCACCGTTCCGCTCTGCTGCCCGCTCAGGGCCACACCGCCGATTACGAAAAACATCTTGTCCCGCTCCACCGCATTTACAAACTGCATCAGGTTGCGGTACTCCCCGCTCAGGCTCGCATCCATTCGAACCTCCGTCAGCGCGCCGCCATCCTCAGCCACGCCCAGCGCCGGAGCCTCTGTATATTGATTGCGCCCCAACTTCACACCGTGTCTTTTCGTTAGGCTGCCCAGCTCCGTCAGGAATTGGCTGTGAGCATACGGCAGCCGCCGATCGTAAAAACGGTCGGCGTCCGTGGTAGCCGTTGCCAGCTTCGCGTCGAGCCCTTCCAATGGCCGCGCCTGCACCTGCGCAGCCTGCATCGTCAGCCTCTGCTTCGCCAGTGCGTCAGCACCCTGCGAACTCTGGGCTCGCCAAGCCAGGTACATCTGGGTCAGCACAAACACATTCACCAGAGCCAGCAAAGCCACACCCGCGTAGTGCAGATTCACCAGTGTCAGCAGACTCCGGGTCCGCTCGCTGAAGCGCTCCGTCGTTACCGCGGTCGGCATTCTCATCGAGACCTTTCGTCCACAGGCGGAACAGATGGACGAGGAACGTCCATCCCCTGTGGAACCTTTTGCGCCTTCAGCCGTCCAGAGAACAGCTCACGACCCGACGGCGGCGGCCCAAACCCTTTCTCCATCACAATCCCTTTGGGAACCCTGCTCCCCGTCCCGCTCTCCTTCGTGAGCCGAACCTCGGGCAGCGGATTATACCCACTCAGAATGTCGAACTCCACCGCCCCCGGCGTGACCGGCGACGACGCCTGCACCACCGTCACCCTTCCGTTCGGGTCCGCCGCCTGCGCCGCCTCGTTGCTCAGCCGCGGACGCACAAACCGCGCCGAGCCCTCCAGATTCCTCACCAGCTGCACCGCCCGGTCCCGCTCCCCGCTCACCCGCAGCCGGATCGTAACCGTTCCGTCTGTCGTGGACACCTGCGGTTCAATGCTCGTCACCTGCACGCCCGCCGGTAGCACCCGCTCCAGATCCATCATCACCGCCGTCCAGCTGAAGCTCTTTCGCGCGAACAGATCGTTCAGAAACCGGCTGCGCTCAAGCACCGCCTGGTTCCCGGGCTGCCGCATTCTTGCCTCATTTGCCTGGCGCTCCTGCTGCAGTTCGGTTGTGCGCACCTTCAATGCCTCTATCTGAGCCTCGGCAACGGCGGCGCGCTGTTTCAGCGCATGCAGCCAAATTCCCAGCCCCAGCGCGAGCAGCGTCAGAACGGCCATCGCCAGCCGGAGCCGCGCCAGCAGCGGACGGATTTCAACGAACGGCCTCGTGGCCAGGTTAACGGAGATCCGCATCAGCTTCTAAGCGCCCCCCGTACGCCCGCCAACCATCCGAGCGGCATGGTCGATGTCGAAGCACCCGCTCCCATCACCGCCGAATCCACCATCTCCCGCACCCGCACCCCATCCATCCCATACATCCCGAGAACCGTAGCCAGTCGATTCGCGCCCATCGTCCCCGCCGCCAGCAGCACCGGAGGCGGTCCGCCCAGAGTGTCCTCGAAATACGCCGCAGCCACACTGATCGCCTGCGTGATCTCCCGCCCCGTGCTCACCGGATCGGTCTCGTCCAACGCCTTCACGGCCTCATTGGTCTCACTCGGCAAGGCTGTGGGTTCCCCGTTCTGAACCGGCACGCCCTCGGCGTACTGCCTCATCGCGCTGATACGGCGTTCCGTAAGAGCCTTCCGGCGCAATGCCTCCATCTGCATCTCCGTCGCCGCATCCATGCGATCGTAGTCCACATCCTCCATCCGTGATGGCTCTCCCGCCGAGTTCTCGCGATTCGCTATCTTCCCCAACGGCAGCCGATCTCCCCCCTGCACCACACCGCTCGTACCTGAACCACCGGTCCGCACACCTGGCCCAGCCTCCACATCCCCCGCCTCAGGCCCCTGCTCAGATCCCATCGGCGATCCCAGATCGACGGTCCGGTGAAGCAGCAGGAGACCGCTCTGCACGATCGCCGTCGTCACCGCTCCCGGCCCCGCGTTCACCACCAGCGACGACCCACTTCCAACCTCGCCTCCATCCAGCCCCGCCAGCGCTGCCAGCGTGCTCGGCAGCACCGCCCCCGGCTGATACCCAGCCTCGATCACCAGACCCTCATACTCGGCCAGCACATCGCACGGCATCGCGACCGCCAGCACCCGCACACCGTCCCTTCCGCTCGACATCACCTGGTAGCTCACAACCGCGTGCTCCGCATCGAAGGGCAGCAGCTTCTTCAACCGGAACCGCACCACCGCCAGCGCCTCGGCCGCCTTACTCGGCAGCGCGTCGAAGTCCAGCAGCAGCACTCGCACCGCCGCGTCCGGCACTACCAGAGTCACATACTTCGACCGCTCTGCACCCCGCGCCGAGACCCCGTCCAGAGCCCGCCGGATTGCGCCCGTCACAAGCCCCCGATCCGACACATTGCCCACCCGCAGCCCGGGCGACAGAGCACCCTCGGCCAGGTTACCGCGAGACACTGCCGCCAGCATCCCCGCGCTTCCCTCCGCACGAGCTGCCACAACACCCTCGGGACGAACCTCCACGGCAACCCGCGGCCGCGTTCCCATCGTTCTTGGTAGAAATTCCATTCCGTCCTAGACTAACCGCTCCGCCTCGATAGCTGGCTCACAGTCCATGCAGTTATTGCCCTCGGCGCGGTACCGTCGTCATCCCAAACGCCCCCGGCTCTCTCGATGCCGTCTATCTACATCCCGAGCGCCTGCTTCGTTGTCATGGCCTACGGCGAACGGACCCGCTTCTCTGCCCAGAAGTGTTCCCCGAACCTCCTTCGCCAACCTACCGACCCGTCTCGATGAACGTGACCTTGTTAATCTCCTTCAGTGTCGTGATCCCTCCGCGCACCCGGTCCAGCGCCGAGTCCCGCAGAAACGCCATTCCTTTCTCCTTAGCCTTCTTCCGGATCTCGCTCCCGGGCCTTTTGGCGAGCAGCATCTCCCGGATCTCATCGTCCAGCTCGAGCAACTCATGAATGGCTGACCGTCCCTTGTATCCCGTTCCTCCGCACTCGATGCACCCCGCCCCCTCGCGGAAGTCGAAATTCCTCCATTCACTCGTCTCCAGTCCGCTCGCCTCCAGCTCCGCATCGCTGTATCGCACCGAGTGCGCACAGAAGTCGCACACCTGACGCACCAGCCGCTGCGCCAGAATGCAGTTCAGCGCCGAAACAAAGTTGTAAGGCTCAACGCCCATGTTCAGAAACCGCCCCAGCACGTCCACCACGTTGTTCGCGTGCACCGTCGTAAACACCAGATGCCCCGTCAGCGCCGAGTTGATCGCAATCTGCGCCGTCTCCGAATCCCGGATCTCGCCCACCAGGATCTTGTCCGGGTCATGCCGAAGAATCGACCGCAGCCCCCGCGCAAACGTCAGACCCTTCTTCTCGTTCACCGGAATCTGCGTGATCCCGCGAATCTGGTACTCGACCGGATCCTCGATCGTGATGATCTTGTCCTCTTCACTCTTGATTTCGTTCAGCGCCGCATACAACGTCGTCGTCTTTCCGGAACCCGTCGGCCCCGTCACCAGAACCATCCCGTACGGCTCCTTGATGTACCTGCGAAACCGCGTCAGATCCTTCTCGGCAAAGCCCACCACGTCGAGCGACAGCTTCTTGAACTTCTCCGACATCGACTCCTTGTCGAGCACGCGCAAAACCGCATTCTCGCCATGCACCGTCGGCATGATACTCACTCGAAAATCGATCAGCCGCCCCTTATACCGAACCCGGAAACGCCCGTCCTGCGGCACCCGACGCTCCGCAATGTCAAGCTCGCTCATCACCTTGATGCGAGAAAGAATCGTCTGGTGATGCTCCCTCGCAATCGGAGCCATGGCCTGCTGCAGCACGCCGTCAATCCGGTACTTCACCAGCAGCGAGTCATCAAACGTCTCTAGATGAATATCGCTCGCTCGCCGCTCCAGAGCCGTGAAAATGGTCGTGTCGACCAGCCGGATGATTGGCGAGATATCGTCCTCGCCCGTCAGTCGCTCGATCGAGATATTCTCGTCCGTGTTGTCGTCCGCCGACAGCACATCGAACGCCAAGCCTTCGCTCGCCTCATCCAGAACTCGCTGCGACTGCTCCGTTTTCTTCAGCAGATCGGTGATCTGCGTTAGCGTCGCCACCCGCGTCACCAGACGAGTGCCCAGCAGTCCCGAGATCTCGTCCAGAACCATCAGCTTCGAGGGATCGCTCACCGCAATCGCCAGCCGGCCGTCATGCTGCTCCAGGGGAACGAAGTTGTACCGGAACATCATGTCCACCGGCACACTCTTGAACAACTCGTGCTGGATGTTGAAGTTCTTCAGGTCCACGAACTCCGCATGGTAGCGCCGCGCCAGCATCTGCGCCCGCTCCACCTCGTCCATCCCCACATCCCCAACCGGAATCGGCACTGCAATCGGTGTAGCCATATCTCGTAAGACTCCCGCACCCACCATCCGTCTACATCAACGCCCTGTCAATCCCCCTACGTCGCTCCCCCGCGTTCACCAGACACAAGACACCTCACCCGAAGCCCTGATCCGCACGTCCCGCGTCACCAGATCAATGCCGTGCACCAGCGCCGTCGCACCGATCAAGCGGTCCGCTGGATCCTTTGGGTAACGCGCAGAAAACCGAACCGTCCGGTCAGCCACCGCCGCTGTCACCGGAAGTACGATAAACATCCGCTCTACCATCTCCAGAAAATCAAGTATTCCCTTCACCCGCATCCTTCCCTTGCTGATCGCCCAGGCAAGTTCCCAAAGGGTCGTGTCGGAGATGGCGAGCTCCCCCCTCTGCCGTTCCCGCCGTATCGCTGCAACCGCCCCCGCCGAGAGTTCCTCCGGAGACTCCGCTAGCCAAACCACAACATGACTATCCAGCAGAATCACTTCTCGAAAACCTTCATCGATTCCTCGAACATCTCGTCAAGCTCCTCGTCCGTGTACATGGGAGCAACGATGTCGCCGGTGATCCGGATCTTCCCTTTGTAAAACCCGAATAGCGGATCCTCCTCCGTTTCCACAGGCACCATCTTCGCTACCGGCCGCCCATTCTTCGTGATTACGACCGGCTCCCGCTTCGCCTGCACCTCGTCCATCACCGCCAGACAAGTCGCCTTGAACTTTCCTGCAGCCATCGTTCTCATGCCGACCTCACCATGGTCATGCTACCATGGTCTCCGACCGTCGCCCGAAGCTCATCGCCAGGAACGGGCCCACCACTCGCCTGAGCCCTCGCCAAACCCCATCTCGGCCTACCCGCTCACCCCACCCGCACTCAGGCTGACGATCGGGTAATAAAGCGCAATCAGGATCGTCACAACAACGATTCCCATCGCGATAAGGATCGCCGGCTCGATCAGACTCATCGCCGCTGTTAGATTCGTCTGCACGTCTTCTTCAAAGAATTCGGCTACCGAGTTCAGCATGCCCGGCAGCGCGCCCGTTGACTCGCCTACGTCGATCATCTCAATCGCCAACTCCGGAAATACCTTCGTTCGCTGCAGACTCTCCGATAGCCCCTTGCCCTCGCGCACCGTCTCCACCGAGCGAAACACCGCCGACCCGATCTGCCGCGAGTCGATCGACCGCGCCGCCGTTTCCAGACTTGGCACCAGCGGCAGACCACCCGTCAGCAGCGTCGCCAGCGTCCGCGAAAACAGCCCCACCTGGTACTTGAGCCACACATTCCCAAACACCGGCAGACCGATCCGCACCCGGTCCACCGCATTCGCGCCTGCGTCCGTTTTAATCCATCGCGAGAGCAGGAACGCGGCCAGCACCACTACCGCACCCACATAGAGACCATACCGTTGGGCGCCGCGCCCGAGATCCAGCAGAAACGTGGTGATCCCCGGCAGCTGCGTCCCCAGCTGGTCATAAAGCTGCGCAAACCGCGGCACCACAAACGTGATCAGGAAGATAAGCAGCCCCACCACCATCACGATCAGCAGCGCCGGGTAGATCAGGCTTGCCTTCAGCTTCTTCCGGAACGTCAGGCTCACCCTCTGGAACTCCAGAAAACGCTGCAGCACTTCCTCCAGGTTGCCCGACCGTTCGCCCGCCAGAAGCGTCGTCGTGTACACCAAAGGAAATCCGCCCTGCGCCTCGAATGCGGCCGAGATCGACTCGCCCGTCTTCACCCGGGCAGCCACATTCTCCAGCTGAGCCCGGAAGTTCGGCTGCTTCTGCCGCCTCGCCAGCAGTTCGAGCGACCCGAGAATGGGCAAACCCGCCTTAATTAGGGTCAGAAACTGCTGGTTGAAAATTAGAAAAGTCTCCAGCTTAATCTTTTTCCGCCCGCCACTTCCGCCCAGAGTTCCACGTGCTTTGACGCTGTAGACGTAGTACCCTGCCTGCGAAAACCGGGCCCGCAGCTCTTCCGCCGTTGCCGCGGCATGCATCTGCTCCTGCACCCGCCCCCGCTCGTCCGCCAGCCGAACTACAAATTCATTCATTCCAACTCCAGACCTGCACCGCCAGACAACCTGCGTCCATCTTAGACGCACCGCGTCTGAAGACGCCTTTCGAGCCCCGAACGCAGCGAAGCCCCGCTCGGGGCGGGGCCTCATCTGCCACAATCTAAGCGTCTACACGCTGAAGCTGGATCCGCATCCACAGGTGCTCTTCACCGCGGCATTCTCGAACTTGAAGCCCGCAGCCTCCAGCGTCTCCACGTAATCTACAACGCAGTTTTGGAGATACATGGCCGACGTTGCGTCGACAAATACCTTCAGATCTTCGAACCGGACAATCTTATCCATCATCCCGCTCTGATTCTCGAAGCTCATCGAATACTGAAAGCCCGAGCATCCACCACCCACGACTCCGATCCGCAGGCCGGCCGGTATCGGATCTTGTGTCGACATAATCTCCTTTACCTTCGCAATCGCCGCAGGTGTCAGCGTCACCGGACTCGTCGTTGCGGGCGCACCTGTCACTACTTCAGCATTCGGTGTGGTGGTTGCAGTAGCCATCAGTACTCTCCATCGTCCCTACGGGACGGATCTATATTCAGTGTAAGCCTCGAAACTTGCAGCTACAAGCACCCCGAAGCACCCACACCGAATCTAGATGCTCTCAGCCGGAGTCGGTCGCAGAATTTCTGTATTCAGCAGCGCCCCCGGCAGCCTGGACGTTCTTGCAGGCGCTCCGTTCAACTATCATCGACTCAACGGAGAGCCCAACCAATGAAGCCTCTTCTGTGGCTCGCCAACATCTTCATCAACACCTTCGGCATCACCCAGCCGACGTCCGACCAGGCGAACCGCATGGCTATCTTCATCGGCATCCTCCTCGCGGCCGTTCTTGTCGGAGTCGCCGCCGTGGCCTACGTCCTCCGCGCCTCGTTCCACATCTAAATCCTCACTTCAGCTTCCACAAAGACCGGGAATCCCTGACTCCCGCACGCACCCCCGAAAACACTGGCCTCCGTCCACTGCCCAGAGTATGATCCCCTCGGTAGCCGACCCCGCTGCCTGTCCCATCTTCTCCAGAAAGGGGATCAACCTGTATGACTCTTGCCGCCGCTCTCGCCGCCGTACCCACGCTGCTCGTCGCCTGGGCTGTCATTACTGCTCTCTTCGTTGGCCTCCTCACCTACCGCGGCCAGCTCACCCGCTACGAAGATGAACAACTCTTCCTGGCCGAGATCAACCCTGACGGTCCCCACCGGCAGAGCGAAATCGTGCGCCGCGTCAACCAGATCCAGCCACTCGTCCGCATCTTCGCCGGCATCGCGGGTCTCCTTGCAGTGGGTATCGTCGGCATCTGGGTCGCGGACGCCATCCAGACCCTGCGCGTCACCTAAGAGCTCACCCTCTCCGAAGCACCGCTCCTCTCACCCTGACCAGCTTAGGCTCCGGTGCGTTCTCGTTTCGTCGCGGCGCGTCGCAATACCTGTGCCTCGCAGCTTTCTCCGCGGGCCCGCATCGCCCCATAACAAGCCCAAGGCGGACGTAACCTCGGATCAAGTCGCTGCATCTTATTTCGCGATGGCACCGACCCCCGCCTCCGCCAGGCTCACTCTAATCTATGCCCTTCTATTTGCTCCCGCTTCCCTCGCAGCCGCAGCTCCGGGCCTCTTCGGGGACTGGAGGACCCCCGACGGTTCCGTCCTCCGCACCACTCCTTGCGCGCAAGCTCTTTGCATCAAGATCATCTCCGTAACCCCCACGGCACCGGGAACCCTCGACCAAAAGAACCCGGACCCCGCGCTCCGCAATCGCTCCCTCTGCAACTTGCAGATCGGCCGCGATTTCTCCATCGCCGGCGACACCCAGGCGACTAACGGACATCTGTATGATCCCGAATCTGGCAAGACTTATAAGGGCAACATCGACCTCGAAGGCGATACCCTCAAGCTTCGCGGCTACCTGGGCGTCTCCCTCTTCGGCAGAACAGAAATCTGGCACAGAACCGCTGAAGTAAAACCCTGCTCCTAATCCTAGCCCGCACCATCATCCCCTCTGAGCTAAGGCGGATGAACCCGCTTCTCCAATTAGCTTCCTCCGTGCCAATTACGAGCTCTACCGCTCACTATCCAGGTGCGTCATCGCCTGCTTGTCATAGCGGGTCCCCTGCACCTTTTCCGCAGGCACCGTCTCCTCCAGCCGCGCCGTCTCTTCCCCTGTGAGCTGCAGTTCCAGCGCCCCCTCCGCCTCTTCCCATTGCGCCACCTTTCGCGCACCCAGTAGCGGCAGGATTCTTGCTCCGCGACCCATGGCCCACGCAATCGCCATCTGCACCGCCGTCACCCCGCGCTCCGCAGCCACCTCTCGCAGCGCCTCCACTAAAAGATGGTTCGCCGTAAGATTCGCCCCCGTATACCGCGGCAGAAATCTCCGGAAATCCCCCTTCTCCGCTGGCCTCGACCCGCTCAGCAGGCCACGCGACAGCACACCATACGCGGTCACCCCGATCCCCAGTTCCTCGAGGCCCGGCAGCACCTTCGCCTCCATTCCCCGCGTCGCCAGCCCATACTCCAGCTGCGCATCGCAGATCGGCGTGACGGCCTGGGCTCGCCGAGCCGTTTCCACACCCACCTCACTCAGACCCGTATGCCGCGCATAGCCTTGCTTGATCATGTCCTTTACCGCGCCAACCGTATCCTCGATCGGCACCTTGTCGTCCAGCCTCGCCGGCCGGTACACGTCCACATAGGTGGCACCCAGCCGCACCAGGCTGTACGCCAGTCGATCCTTGACTGACGCCGGCCTCCCATCAAATCCCGACCACGCTCCACTCGGTGTTCTCTGGGCCCCGAATTTCACGCTCAGAACCACTTTCTCGCGAGCGTCCGGCCCCATCACCCGCAGCGCCCGCCCGATCAGCAGCTCGTTGTCCCCCATCCCATAGAAATCGCCCGTATCGACCAGCAGCTTCGCCCCTGCACTCTCGGCCGTCCGGATCGCCGCATGGATCGTTCGCACGCTCTCGTCCTCGTCGCTCGGACCATACATGCCCGACATCCCCATACATCCCAACCCCAGCGCAAACACCTCCGGCCCCTCTGTCCCCAACCGCCGCACCGCCGATCCAGTCCCGTAAACACTCATGGAAATCCCTCACAGCATCCGATGCACCTGCCGCCTACTCGCCACAACAAAAAAGGCCGGGAGCAAAAATCACCCCCAGCCCGTTGCTCCGCTCAAAATTTATCCTCGTCCGACAGGCTTCACCGCATCCCCTGGCTCCAAGCCCACAGCCCGACTCCACGCATCGCGTTCACAACCCTGGGGTCGAAAGTAAGCAGAACCAGCTGATCCTAAGCGTTATAAGTCGACGAACTCACCCGCCCACCCCGGCCCGTCCAGTTTGTATGAAAGAACTCCCCCCTCGGCTTATCCACCCGCTCATACGTGTGCGCGCCAAAGAAGTCCCTCTGCGCCTGCAGCAGATTCGCCGGCAGCCGCTCCGTCCTGTACCCGTCATAGAACGCCAGCGCCGTCGAGAACGCAGGCGTCGGCACACCGATCTCGATCGCATGGATCACCGCCTTTCGCCAGCTCCACCCATACTTGTTCAGCACGCCAGAAAAGAAATCGTCCATCAGCAGATTCTCGAGCCCCGGATCCTTGTCGTACGCCTCCTTGATGTTGCCCAGAAACGCACTCCGGATGATGCACCCGCCCCTCCACATCAGCGCCACCCCGCCCATGTTCAGGTGCCATCCCTGCTCCTTCCCCGCCTCCCGCAGAAGCATGTATCCCTGCGCGTAACTGATGATCTTTGAGCAGTAGAGCGCCCGCCGCACATCCTCGATAAACTCCTTCTTCTCGGATACGGTCTTCACCTTCTTCGGCCCCTGCAGCACCTTTGAAGCCTTCACCCGCTCGTCCTTGATCGCACTCAGGCAGCGCGCAAACACACTCTCTCCAATCAGCGTCACCGGAACGCCGAGGTCAAGCCCCGCGATCCCCGTCCACTTGCCCGTCCCCTTCTGCCCCGCCGTATCCAGGATCTTGTCCAGCATCGGCTGCCCGTCGTCGTCCTTCTTCGCAAAGATCTGCGCCGAGATCTCGATCAGGTAGCTGTCCAGCTCGCCCTTGTTCCACTCCGCAAACACCCCTGCGAACTCATCCGGCGTCAGCCCCAGCCCATCCTTCAACAGCTGGTAGGCCTCCCCGATCAGCTGCATGTCCCCATACTCGATCCCGTTATGCACCATCTTCACGTAATGCCCCGCGCCGTCCTCGCCCACCCAGTCGCAGCACGGAGTCCCGTCTGCCACCTTCGCCGCAATCGCCTGGAAGATCTCCTTCACATGCGGCCACGCCTCCGCATTTCCTCCCGGCATAATCGACGGCCCAAACCGCGCCCCCTCCTCGCCCCCACTCACACCCGTCCCGATAAACAGAATCCCCTTCGCCGCCAGATCCTTCGTCCGCCGGTTCGTATCCGTATACAGCGAGTTCCCGCCATCGATGAGGATGTCGCCTCTCTCGAGATACGGCAGCACATGCTCGATCGTCTGATCCACCACGTCGCCCGCCTTCACCATCAGCATCACCCGCCGCGGCTTCTTCAGCAGGCCGCACATCTCCTCAGCCGAGTGCGCCCCCACCACCTCGGTCCCCTTCGCCTCGTCCTTCAGGAAGTCGTCCACCTTCGACACCGTCCGGTTGAACACCGCCACCTTGAACCCGTGGTCATTCATGTTCAGCACCAGGTTCTGCCCCATCACCGCTAACCCAATCAATCCGATATCGCAACTAGCCTCTGCCATGTCATCCCTCTCTACTCGAAGCGCCGCCACCGAAGACCACGCCCGCTTGCTCTGCTTACAGTTTCGTTTCGCCCAGCGTGAGCCTTTCTACCACAGAGAATCTACAAGCGTGTAGCCATGCAGGCACGCTCGCCGTCACGGCACTGCTCACACTCAGCTCCCCTCGGCTCGGCTGTGCGTGAGCGCAATCGCTGCCGCACCGAGGCCCGCCGCACAAGCTGATCCGCCAAGTACGGCAATGCGCGCAGTTGTGTACCGCTCCCCCGGTCCAAACGCCAGGCCTGCGATAAAAATCGACACCGTGAATCCAATCCCCCCGAGCCAGGACACAGCATGCAGCTGCAGCCAGCTCACCCCATGCGGAAGCTCCGCCAGCCGAAGCCGCACCGCCAACCAGGAGAAGACCGTGATGCCGATCGGCTTACCCAGCACCAGGCCCAGCAGAATACCCGAGATCACGGGCTGCCGCACACTGCCCAAACGAAATCCGTGCAGCGATATGCCGGCGTTAGTAAGCGCAAACAACGGCACGATCCCGAAGCTTACCCACGGATGCAGCCCCGCTTGCAGACGGTCCAGCGGAGACTCCACCAACTCAATGCCCGACCGCAGCTTATGGAGATGCTCCCGCGCCGTCTGGTTCAGCGGCCCGGAGTGCTGCACAGCCTTCGCCAGCTCCGTTAGACGGACGCGCCCTCGCTCCAGAAATCTGCCCGTCCCGACAAAGCTTCGGGATGGGATCGCCAGCGCCAGCACAATTCCCGCAAGCGTCGCGTGGACTCCCGACGCATGCATCGCCCACCACAGGGCAACACCGGCCGTCATGTACACGCTCAGACGCAAAACTCCCAGCCGATTAAGCAGGAGGCAGACCCCGAAGATCAGGGCAACCAGCACCAGAAAGCCAAGGCGAAGATGATTGGTATACGCGACCGCAATCACCAGAACGCCCGCAATGTCATCCACAATCGCAAGCGTTACCAGAAAGATCTTCAGCCCTACCGGAACTCTCTTGCTGAACAGCGTCAAAATTGCCAAGGAAAAAGCGATGTCGGTGGCAATCGGAATGCCCCATCCCCTCGCCCCGGAACCACTGCCGTTCCTGAACCAGTAAAGGACCGCCGGCGTTACCACGCCTCCTAGTGCTCCCATTACCGGAAGAAAGGCGCGCCGGAACGAGGCCAGTTCGCCCAGCAGAAGCTCCCGCTTCACCTCCAGCCCAACCACCAGGAAGAAGATCGCCATCAGACCATCGTTGACCCACTCCTGCGCCGTCCAGTGAAACGCGGCCGTTCCGAAATTCACTCCAAATGGAAGCTCCAGAGCCCTCTCATACGCCGCGGCATAACGAGAGTTCGCAATACCCAGAGCCGTCACCGTAGCCAGCAGAAGCACGAGACTGCCCGAAAACTCAAGCTCCGCGAACCGTGCAAACGGAACCAGCAGACGACGCGCAGGCCGTTGGTCGATCGACGGAAGAGACGTCCCCATACCGTGATGCTATCTGGCTTCAGAGTAGATCGTGAGATCTGCTCCTTCCGCACCCATCCTTCTCCCAAAGCATCTCCGGCCATGCTGTACCCTGTCCTAAATCCCCCCAAGAAGCAGCCCGCCAGGGCCGCCCCGAAAGGCATCGATGAGCACCCACCGATCCCCCTGCACCGCTGCCCTCCTCGCCATCGCCCTCCCCCTAGCCGCCCAGCAATCTCGCGCCCCCCGCACGGGCCCGGTTACCGAGGCCGAAGTCGACCGCATCACCCATGACGCCATCCTCATCGACACCCACAACGACGTCACCTCCAAAATCGTCGACGGCTACAACATCGCCGACCCCAATCGCAAAGGCCAGACCGACCTCCCCCGCATGCGCGGCTTCCTCGGCGCAGAGTTCTTCGCCGTCTTCGTCGACGCCGACTATGTCAACGGCAACCACTCCGCCAACCGCACCCTGCAGATGATCGACACCGTCCGCACCGACATCATCGCCGCCCACCCCAAAAACTTCGCCTTCGCCACCACCGCCCAGGAGATCGTCGACGCCCACATCCACGGCCGCATCGCCGCCCTCATGGGCATCGAAGGCGGGCACGCCATCGAAAACTCCCTCCGCCTCCTCCGCGATTACTACGCCCTCGGCGTCCGCTACATGACCCTCACCCACTTCAACACCAACGACTGGGCCGACTCCCAGGGCGACATCGACGACCCCAAAGTCCACCACCACAACGGCCTCACCCCCTTCGGCAAAGACGTCGTCCGCGAGATGAACCGCCTCGGCATGATGATCGACATCTCCCACACCGCCGACAAAACTTTTTACGACGCCCTCGAAACCTCCACCGCCCCCATCATCGCCTCGCACTCCTCCACCCGCTCCGTCTCCGGCCACACCCGCAACCTGACCGACGACATGATCCGCGCCCTCGCCGCCAAAGGCGGCACCCTCCAGATCAACTTCGACTGCGCCTACCTCTCGCAGCGCTACCTCGACGCCTCCAAACCCATTATGGCCACCATCCGTCCCCAGCTCCGCGAGGCGAGAAAGATCGCCGACCCGGTCGCCCGCGAAGCCGCCATCGACAAGCTCGAAGCCGAAGCCACCGCCGGCATCCCCGCCGCCACCCTCGCCGACGTCGTCGCCCAGATCGATCACGCCGTCCGCATCGGCGGCATCGACCACGTCGGCATCGGCACCGACTTCGACGGCGTTGGCTGCGTCCCCTCCGACCTCAGCTCCTACCAGCAGTTCCCCGCGCTCACCCGCGCCCTGCTCGAAAAGGGCTACACCGCCGACGACATCAAAAAGATCTACGGCGGCAACCTTCTCCGCGTCATGCGCGCCGTCGAGAGCCGCGCCCGCGATCTCGCGGACACCCCCGCCCTCAACACCTCCCTCGCGAAACCCGCTCCGCAGCCGTAGCCTTTGGCTCACAAAAGCAGCCTCTTAAAATCACATAACGCCGCCCCTCAGCTCACCAGGCCCGCGCACTGAGTATCTCGCGCTGCGCTCGCATGCACGATCCCGCCAGATCTGCCTCTACCCCACCAGAACCCGCTCCCGCCGGCGCTCCGCCCCCTCCCGCCACCGCTTCGCTATGCTCTTCTTCTTTCTCCTCCTCTCGGTCACCGTCTACCCCTACGCCGAGAGCAGCAGGCTCGGCTACTACGCCTTCCGCATCCTCGGCAGCGCCGTCCTTCTGCTCACCGTCTAGGCCGTCAGCTTCCGTCGCAAACTCCTTATTCTGGTCTTCTGCCTCGCCGTCCCAGCTCTCCTGCAGCGGATCCTGCTCTCCCCGTCTGACTCCGGCTTCACCGTCATCGCCGGCCGCCTGCTCAGCGTCACCTTCGACCTCATCGTTCTTACCATCATCTTTCGCCACGTCTACTCCGAACGGCATGCAACCTCCGAAACCGTCTTCGGCGCCCTTTCCGTCTACATCTTCCTCGGCTTCGCCTTCGCCAGCATCTACGGCTCTATCGTCAGCGTCCAGCCAAACGCCTTCTACCTGGACCCGGTAACCAATCTCCACCACGTCCCCGACCGCTTCGACTTCATCTACTTCAGCTTCGGCACCATCACGGAACTTGGCGCTCCCGCTATCACCGCCGTCTCGCGCGAGGTACGCTCTGTATCCCTCCTTGAAGCCGTACTTGGCATCTTCTACCTCGCCGTCCTCATCTCCCGCATCATCAGCAGCGACCACCCCTGGCCAGCATCACCCAGAAGCCTGTCGAGAGTCCCCCACCTTGCTCGCGAGCCTGAGCCGTGAGCTCGCAAAAGAGAAGGGTCCATCCCTACCCGGACCGCGGCAGCCCGCTTTTATTCCCACGCTTATCGGAGCAAATGGAACCGCCCCTCTGACCCAGAACTCCATAGCCAAAAGCCCCGGCCCGCGCTCCTGGTCCGGCCCATAACTTGTATCTCTCGGGGGTGGGGAGAGTCAGCCTAACGAACCGGGTGCTGTGCCAGAAACTCCGCCACCAGGGTGGAGTCGCGAAATGCCTCTGTTCCTCCCGGCCGCAAGGTTGATAGCGAACCCGTCACCGTACCCAGGCTTGCAGCGGCTGTCGCACTTTGACCTTTCGCGTACGCATGGAGAAAGCCCGCGTTGAAGCTATCGCCGGCCCCGATCGTATCGACCGGGATGACGTGGGGTGGTTCAATCGATGTGCGCGTGTCCCCCTGTTGAACGACAGCGCCCCGAGCGCCGCATTTAACCACGATCAGCGGGACCCGGTGTTTCAGCACATTGAGCGACTCCTCCAAGCTAGATTTGCCCGTGATGCGTTTAATCTCGTCCTCGTTGGGCAGGAGAACGTCGATCAGATCGAGAAGTTCGTCCAGCACACCGCCCCACTGATCGGCAGGGTCGTCGTTGGTATCAAGCGAAAGAGTCAAGCCTGAATTTTTCAGAGTAGAGAGAACTTTAGGCAGCCCCGGTTGCAACCCAGTCTGCAGAAAGAGCGAAGAAATGTGAAAGTGGCGAGAGGAGGATAGATACCCAACGTCGAGGTCGGCTGTGCTCATCTGGTCGATAACGCCCAGGTAAGTCAGTATGTGTCGACGGTCGCCATGAGGAAGGAAGAAGCAGTGTCACGCCGGTCGCCTTGTCGTCACAGTAGGTGACGCGGGAGATGTCGACCCCGGCGTCGCGAAGGCGTTGGAGAGCAATGGAGCCCAGATCATCCCGTCCGAGTTGAGTGACGAAGCCGACCTTGCTGCCCAGTCTGGCGAGATTGTGAGCCAGGATCGACGAAGAACCACCGAGGGTGGTCTCGAAGCCGCTTGCCAGGAGTTCACGCTCGATCGGCATGTCTTCGGGCAGACCGTAGAGAATGAGGTCCAGATTCGTCTCACCGGCGATGGTGATATCGAACCGCGCTTCCGGATTCGACCTAGGCATCGTAGCCATTGTTCTCCTTGGGCCAGCTTAGTTGTTGATACGAGGGTAGAACACAGTTATCATTGCTTGTGTTTGCTTACGTTTTCTGCCCATTACGGATGAGATTAACCTAAAGGAAACCGTGCCTACACTGACTAGCTTCACTTCCATGAGCGCTGAAGAGCAAAAGATCCGAGGTCTTTTCTTTACGCCCCGTGAGATCGCACAGCAGCCCGAAACCTGGAAGACGACCCTGGGGATCTTTCAAAGGGAACAGGCAAGAATCACAGGATTCCTCGAAGAAATGGGATTGCGGGAGGCGCTCGAGAAAAGGCCGGTCGTGATGCTGGTCGGAGCCGGCACATCCGATTACATCGGCCACGCCCTGGTTCTCTTGCTTCGGCGAGCCTGGGGCTGCGAGGTGCTCGCCTGCGCCAGCACTGACCTTCTGCCAAACATCGAAGACTACGTTGTTCCAGGTCGTCGATATCTCTGGATCTCTTTCTCGCGTTCGGGAGACTCCCCTGAGGGCGTTGCAGTGCTGGAACAAGCCATCCAGCAATATCCCGACATCGCTCATCTAGTCGTGACCTGCAACTCAGAGGCGCAGATGATTCACGTATGCAAGAGCGCGGCGCATTCGTGCGCCATAGTGCTGGATGATGCTGTGAACGATCGGAGCCTTGCTATGACGAGCTCCTTCACGAACATGATCGTGATGGGCCATTGCCTCGCACACGCCTGGTCGATCGAGGAGTATGCCGCGATCAACGCACGCCTGGTGCATGCAGGCCGCGATCTGCTGGAGATTGCCGCAGACGAGGCAGACCGAACCGCGTCTCTCGACTTCGATCGCGTCTGCTTCGTTGGTTCGGGTGCGCTCGCGAGCGTCGCGAAGGAGTCTGCCCTGAAGGTGCTTGAAATGTCCGCCGGACAGGTAAAGACAATGTCCGAGACCGTACTTGGCCTCCGCCATGGGCCAATGGCAGCACTGGATTCGAGGACCCTGTTCGTGTGCTTTGTCTCAGAGGACCAGCGCAGGGCGATGTACGCACGAGACCTTCTTATCGAAATTGGGGAAAAGCAGATTACGGGCGAACGGATCGCAATTGGGCCAGCATCTCTCGCTGCAGATGTGGCGTCCCGCTGTGACACTTACCTTTCCTTGCAGGATGGGATTACGGATGCTTACCGGCCCGCGCTCGATGTGCTTTTCGGTCAGCTTCTAGGCTTGTTCTGTTCGGTGGCGCACGGCCTCAAGCCGGATGCTCCGAGTCCCGGAGGCGTCATCAACCGTGTCGTTGAAAAGTTCCGCATCTATTGAGTTGTTGATGTCAACCTTGCTGCAACGTCAACTCGCGAACCGAAGAGCCGGTGAGTTCGCCGGCATCCCTTCCGTGTGCTCGGCGCACCCTTGGGTGGTGCGTGCAGCCGCGGAGCAGGCAGCTGAGGACGGATCGCTTCTTCTGATCGAGGCGACAAGCAATCAGGTGAACCAGTTTGACGGGTACACTAAACGATTCCGGTTCACGAGTCTCAACGGATCGAATTGCGCGGAGAGTTCTACAACACCTTTTAATCATCTGAATTTCCTCTTCGCGGGGACGGGACCGCAGAACTCGAATAACGCCACGGTGTTCGGATCGTCGAACTTCGGCTTTGTGACAGCGGCTCGTGATCCCCGTCTGATACAGATCGGCGCAAAGCTTTACTACTGAGCCTGAGGTCCGAAGAGTGGAGCAGGCCCGGTTTGCTGTCCTCAGGCCAGGACCAGCTTGCAGCCAAAGGAGCGTATCCGATCCTGCAACTCCGCCGGAAGCCCTGCGTCGCTAATCACCAGGTCCACTTCAGAGAACGAGGCAATCAGAGACATGCTCCGCTTACTGAACTTGCTGGAGTCGGCCACGACGATGATCTCGCGGGAAGCACGGAGCATGGCTCGGTTCGCCATGGTCTCATCGAGATTGGTTCCACTGACGCCGAAGTCAGGATCACATCCCGCACCGCACAGAAAGAGCTTGTCGGCCGAGAACTGCTCCAGCATATCTTCGGTCGCGCGCCCCACGACCGAAGCCGAGTCGTTGCGGACACTGCCGCCCATGATGATCGTCTGGATAGTGCGAGACCCGAGCAGTTCGACAGCGATGTTCAGACCGTTGGTGAGGACCTGTAAGTGACGGATGTTGTGGAGGTGCCGCGCGATCTCAAGCGTTGTCGTCCCCGAGTCCAGGATGATGGTCTCGCCCTCTTGCACAAGGGTCGCCGCTAGGGCTCCGATCCGCTGCTTCTCCTTGGATTGATTGTTGACGCGCTCCTGAACCGGCGACTCACGGAAGATGGTGTCCTGGATGACGGCTCCGCCATGTGATCGCTGGATAACACCTCGCTGGTGCAACTCGTTCAGATCGCTTCGGATGGTGACTGCCGACGTATTGAAACGTTGGACCAGCTCGTTGACCTTTGCCCTTCCTTCCGATCGCACGATCTGCAGGATCTGCATCCGGCGCTCTTCGGCCATCATGCCGTCGGGCGCGTGCTCATCCGCTCGTGCCATGCCCTTGTTCTCTTGAACAATCGCCTTCTTCATCCAATGAACTCCGTTCGGAACGTTGGCACGATCATAGCGGGTACAGGAACCTTCCACATCTCGTCTGCCCAAGAGCGGGGCCAGACTGATAGGCAAGGCAGCCGAAAAGATGCGGAGCAAACGTTAGATTCGGATAAATACTTTGTTGCGATACATCCAGAAGAGGATCAGCCAGTAGACGGCCAACGTAAGAGCACCGAGGAGAACGGGCCCCAAGGTAGCGCCGAAGAGGTTAAGGGCAGAGCCGAAGTTGATCCGGAAACTGCTCTGCACAAATTCCTCGAAGAGATGGGCCATCAGGTAGGCAGCGATCGAATTAATCCCCACGACAACAAGCGGAAAGGCCAGGCGCCGATGTTGCTTCACGTCTACAACCCAGGAGAAGGCGATAAGGAAGAGGAAGCAGACACCACCACTGAAGAGCGTCCAGGAAGGAGTCCAGATGCGCTTCACAATGGGGCAGATGCCGCTGATATGCAGCAGGAGTCCGGCAGCAATTAGAGCTGCAGCAGCGATAGAGAAGCGTCGGAATGGAATCCTGGGAGCGGCCGCGATGAACCAACGTCCTGCGGCGAGCCCAAGCAGCATGGTGCCAAGCGTCGGGATGAAGCTGAGTGTGAGGTATCCGCCATCGTTAAAGAGGAACGGCGCCGGACGAGGAAAGCGGTTGAGAAACCAGACATCGAAGGCCTGTCCGAGGTTACTGTTCTTGTTCCAGTGCGAAGCGAAACCGGTATAGAGGTGCTGATGCCAATCTGGAGGAACTCCGACCGAGGCATATGGGAAGTTCGCGCCCGGTGCGGGATACAGAGCCCAGGCTAACCAATATCCAAACAGCAGAACCCCCAGGGCCGTCCATTGCCAACGGGGCCGAACAAAGGTCAGCAAAAAGGCGAAAGTGTACCCCAACCCGATCTGGGTCAGCGTGTCTTCGAAGGTGAAGTTTGTCGATGTGCTGTGCATGGAGCGGAGAAAGATTCCAAGCGCCACAAGAAGGAAGCTTCTCCACATCGTATGTCCCAGCATGCGCTGAAAGGTCTCCCCTTTCTTCTGGCGGCTGCGCAGAGAGTAAGGAAGAGCGACGCCGACCAGAAAAGTGAAGGACGGCTGAATCATGTCGTGCAGGCTCATCCCGGACCACTCGACATGGGACTGGTTATAAGAGAGCAAGTGCCAGAGAGAACTGTTCGGGTACGATTTTGCGACCTCGGCGAAATGGAGCACCTCGCCCATCATAAGAAGCATGACGAGACCCCGGTAGGCGTCGACGGCGAAGTTGCGCTGTTGCTTGTTCTCCATCGACGCCGGTTCGCTCAAGGCAGACCCTCCTGGTGTTCGCTCCAACCTGTATCGGAACGAAGATGTCGATAGCTTTCACTTTGCTGCGGGTGCTTGGCTAATCGGAGCTAGTTTAGCATCCGGTAAAACACGGTTCTGATCCCTTTCGCCGATCAAATTTGAGGTTGCCAGCTTTTGGCGTTGACAAGCTTGGTCTCTCGCCCTAAGCTCACCGAAAGTGCAGCTTGCGGATTCTTTCGAACGCTGACGAGTAGACAATCTGCCTCGGCGTTCGGTGATCAACAGACGGGGGCCTCGCTATCGTAGGACTTCCGAGTCAGGGTCCACGACTGAAGGGCAGATCAGGGGAGATCGAAGGATGGATGCTAAGAATTTAGGGTCGTGGACGCGTAGGAAGTTCATGCAGGTGGGAGCAGCGACGGCAGCGAGCGCGGGGCTGGCCTCGGTTGCACATGGCGAGGCCGCCAAAGCACCAAAGACGATGATTGGTGTGCCGTTCGACAAGCGCAACCCTCGGCTTGCAATCATCGGTACCGGGGGACGTGGCACCTCGCTGCTTGGCGATCTGCTCACGGCGAACGCTCAGGTAGTCGGGCTCTGTGACCTGGTGAAAGAGAAGGCAGAGCATGCCGCCGGAATGGTTGCGGCCGCTGGTCAGAACAGACCGGATCTCTATACAGAGGGGCCACACGCGTTCGACACGATGTTGCAACGGAAGGACATTGACCTCGTGATCGTCGCTACACCATGGACGTGGCATGCGGAGATGGCGATCGCGGCGATGAAGCAGGGGAAAGATGTCGCCGTGGAGGTGCCGGCGGTTCGAACGCTCGAGGAGTGCTGGGCCATTGTTCGCGCATCCGAGGAGACACGCAAACATTGCATGATGCTCGAGAATTGTTGCTACGGTTACAACGAAACACTTATCTTGCGGATGGTGCATGACGGACGCTTTGGCGATCTGCTGTACGGTGAGGGCGCTTACCTCCACGATCTGCGGGAAGAGCTGTTCTCAACCGCCGGAGAGGGTCTTTGGCGCCGGACCGAACACACCCTCCGGAACGGAAACCTGTATCCAACCCATGGATTAGGCCCGGTCGCGAACTACATGGGGATCCAGCGCGGTGATCGCTTCGGCTCTCTGGTCTCGATGAGTTCGCCCCAACGCGGTCTCGACGCGTATCGGAAGGAGCACCTGAAGGCGGGCGATCCTCGTTTGGCGGAGCACTATGTGACCGGCGACATGAATACGTCTTTGATCAAAACTGCGCGCGGGCTGACGATCACGGTCAAGCATACCGTGTCCACGCCTCGTCCTTACGATCGGATCAACCTGATCGCCGGGAGCAAAGGCATCTTCGAAGACTATCCACCGCGCATCTACTTCGATGGACAGAACAAGGATGAAGCCTGGGGCACGATCGACGCATGGAAGCAGTACGCGCATCCGTTGTGGAAGAAAGAAGGCGAAACAGCCACCAAGGTTGGCGGCCACGGAGGTATGGACTACATCATGCTCTATCGTCTGCTCGAGTGCGTACGACAGGGCCTGCCTCCGGATCTGGATGTCTACGATGCGGCGGCCTGGTCCTCCGTGGGCCCGCTCAGCGTCAACTCTGTAAATCGAGGAAGCGCGCCCATCGAGTTCCCGGACTTCACCCGAGGGAATTGGGAGCAGCGACCGGCCTCTGCAATAGCTTTGCAGGCCGAAGCTTAAGCGCATACAGATGTGAGGGGACACGAGATGACGCAGCCAGATCACGAGGACGTGGCCAAAGGCGATCCCAAGGACAAGTTTGTCGATATGGTAAGTGCAAGGGCAGACGTCGACCTCCGCCTGAGCGACTTCAAGCCGCGCTCCTCGCTTAGGGTGCCATGTCACACCGTCGAGCGGCCGCGCTTCCCCGTGATCGACTACCACAACCACCTGGACTCCCGAAATGCTGGTGATCTGCTTCGGATTATGGATGCCTGCGGTATCGACTTTCTGGTGAACATAACAATGCAGACGGGCGCTGCCGGCCTCGCACAGATGGATCGTCTTCGGCATGCGGCGCCGGAGCGATTCTCGACCATCGGTTGGATGGATTGGAGCGGGGTCGAACGGAGTGACTTCGCTTCTTTGACCTGCGATCGCCTGGAGAGCATGCTGGAGCACGGGGCCTGCGGCATCAAATTCTGGAAAGATCTGGGCCTCAGTGTTCGGGATGGCTCGGGCGCGCTGCTGCGGATCGATGACGAACGGCTCGCGCCCATCTTCGCAAAGGCTGCGGAACTCAAATTGACTGTGATGTTTCACACCGCGGATCCCGACGCCTTTTTCGAGCCGATCGATCCTGAGAATGAGCGATTCGAGGAATTGGCAGCTCATCCTGACTGGGGCTTCCATAGCTCAACGTTCTCGAAACGGGAGTTGCTGGAACAGCGAAACCGCGTGATCGCTCGCCATCCAGAAACGGTGTTCATAGGAGCTCACCTGGCCGAGTCTGGCGAAGATCTCGACTATCTCTCGACCCTCCTGGATACGCATGCGAATCTGCAGGTCGATATCAGCGCTCGAACTCCAGAGCTCGGCCGGCAGCCGTACCGCGCACGCGAGTTTTTTCTGAAGTACGCGGATCGAATCATCTTCGGCACGGACTTGCTGCCTGAGATCGAAATGTATCGGCTGTACTATCGTTTTCTCGAAACATCTGATGAATATTTCGAGTACCCGTCGCACGCTTCGCGACAGGGCCGCTGGAACATCTACGGCCTTTTTCTGCCGGATGATGTGCTCCGGAAGGTGTACCGGGAGAATGCGCTCAAGCTGCTGCCAAAGCTTCGCTGAGCAAGTAGCGTTTCGCCCAGGCAAGTCACACTGAGGAACAACGTTGAGAATGACGCAGGGGGCCCGCAAAGGCTCGCTTCACCTCCACTCGCAGTGTGCGTTATCGCTGTGGTGACCATGAGCCCCGACCGCTCTCTTCCCCGATGAGTACATCCATGTTGGCGGAGATGAGAGCAACGGCAAAGACTGGAAGGCGAACCCGGCCATGGGCCGCTTCATGCAACAGCATGGACTAAAAGACACGGAGGCCTTACAGGCTTACTTCATCCGTCGCGTACAGGCCATTTTCAAAAGCATGGCAAAGAAATGGTCGGCTGGGATGAGATCCTGGAGCCGGATCTTCCAGCGGGTGCGATCATCCAGAACTGGCATGGATCGGAGTTCCTCATCAATGCTGCTTGGCAGGGGCATCGCGGGATCTTCTCCAAGGAGATCAAACTTGCGACCTGTGCGTGACCCCGGGGCATTCTGACCGTCGGCACCTGGGAACGCGCCCGTTCGCGGGGCATCTCTGGTACGGTCCCAATGGAGGCTGCGAAGAATGTTCGAGAAGAGCTACTCCTCGCCGTCCTTCTGCTCCGCGGGAGACATCCTCAGCATGAATGCTTTTCCTTAGATGCATTGGAAAAGGTTCAGTGGCCACACACACGACACGCAAAGAAACACCTTCGCCTCACGACGGTGCTGACAGGGGTGGCCGTTCAAACCGTCGTCTCGCTTCCCTGCGCACGCTACAATGAGGATGGTCTGAGCTCCTTGTTTCCTCAACACCGCAAATTGCTGTGGCAAGGCTCGTTAGCTTTTGCGGAACAGCAGCTAGCTTCAGCCATCTGTGCCAGCAACAGCCAGAGGGAAGTGGTAAAGAAGTGATTGTGAAAACGCGAAAGTGGCGAAATTGGCAGACGCACCAGACTTAGGAACCGTTCTTACCTTTCCCCCAGAGCTGCAATACGTTGCAGGTTGAACGAAAGGCCCAAAGTTCGCCAATGGATACGGCATTGTGCTTGCAGTTGGATGCAGTCAGACGCAGGATCTTCCAAATCGAAGGGACACCAAAGCGGACACCAGAGCAGACTTCCTCCCTCGTAGGAGATATTCGGCGAAATATACTTGACTAACCAAGCTTCGTGTTGAGGCGGAATTCATGCCGGCAATAACGTCGTAGCTCTGCAAAGCCAAAGTGTCGCTGCCCCATCCTGAGTTGAGGGTTGGAGGCGGCAGATGGGTCGGCTGAAGATGAGCAAGCAGGAGTTACGACGTGTTGAGGTCTTGACCGAGGTACTGGCCGTCGCACGACGGAGTCGGCGGCGGGCGTGCTGGGTGTGAGCTTGAGACAGGCGCAGCGGTTGGCGGCCAGGTATCGCGATGGCGGCGGCGGAGCGCTGATCCACAAGAGCCAATTATCCGCAGGCTCCGAAAGCGCAGTGCCGAGTTCGCTGACACTGATCACCGCAATTCCTCTTCGGGTGGTCGGATTGATACGAATTGCCGATAAAGGAGAAGGTCGTAGGCGATCTTCAGAGTTCCCGCGATGAAGAACGGAACGTTGATCAAACGCGGCTTGGCGAACATAAGGCCAACAAACATCGGTGGAATGGAAGCGCCAATTGTTCGCGCCACTCCCGTGATTCCTGCTGCGGCAGATCGCTCTTCGGGACGAACAACTGCCATCGTGTAGGACTGCCTCGTCGGGACGTCCATTTGGCTGATGCTAAATCGCAACAGTAAAACCATGATCGCAAGTCGAAGCGTGGGCATGAGCGGAAGCAAAAGCAGCAGAATATTCGAAGGTAGATGGGTGAAGACCATCGTTCTTACAAGCCCAAACCGCGATGCGATCCGGGACGCCAACAGCGCGGAAACGCCGGCAAACAAGTTGGCTCCAAAGAAAATCGCTCCAAGTGTGGCCGATTTCACGCCGAAACGTAGGTAGAACCAATAGGCGGCAAAACTTTGAACGACAAAACCGCCACCGCAGGAATCCAGGGCAAACAATGCCGATAGCTTGAGAACGATGTCTCGCGAGTGTCCAATCCCGAGGAGAGTTTTCTTAGGAGCCAAACTTGAAACGCAATCTCCGGCCGCGCCAACCTCCGTTGCCGATGAAAGCCGGGCGAACACTAGCATTAAGACCATGCCAAGGGCGGCATAAGCGATGACAACCGCACGATAGCCTTCGATGGGGCTCGGTCCGCTTGAACCTACCAAGGAGGGGAGCATGCCCCCGCAGAGGGACCCGATGGCGGTCGCGAATGAGCCGGTCAACGTATACCAGGCAAATGCCGTCGTCCGCGCTGAGGGCGGAACGACATGCGCGAGGGCCGCCTGCTCAATCGATAGAAACGGCCCAACCTCGTTGCCACTGGGACTCACGACTCCGATGGTTCCGGCGATCACAAGGAACAAGAAGTTGCTCGTATAGGCAAAGGCAAGACCGGCACCGGTCATAAGGAAGGACCCGAGAATGAGCATCCGCCGACGCCCAATACGGTCCGCCTGGGTTGTGAGAACCAGGGAAACGACCGTGTCCCCCAGGAGTATCAAGGTGAGAAGCATTCCGATCCGCGATTCACTGAGTCCAATGCCGGTCAAATAGAAGACGAGAACAACAGACAGCGCGCCGTAAGCAAATAGGCGAGTGAATCGGGATACAAAGAGGAGCCGAGCGTCGTAGCTCGGGCTACGCAATACGCTTTGGCTCCGCACAGCACTCAGCATGCGTTGAACTCTTCCTGTGTGATATCGACCAACGGATAGTCGCCCAACGCAGACTGCACTACTTCCGTCATGATCACCGCATCTCCAGAGAAGCGTGAAGTCTGACTGACGCTGGTTTGTGCAACTATCACCGATGTCGATCCAAAGAAATACGCCTGAACGAAGAATCGCTCGTGCGCAACTGCATCGGATTGCGTGTGCGCGCGGGCATGTTTCCAAGCCCTTCGCAATACTGTAACATCTGCGTGTAATAAGTATTACATCAGATCGAGATGCCCGGTTTTGACTTTGCTGATCTTTGGTCTGCCCTCGAAGAGAACCAGCGAGAGGGTGGGGATATGGAGAAAGCTCCAGAAGTATGGAACACCTCTTCAACTCGATGGGCTCAAGGAGGCCGGCTGTACCCGGATCTTCCGCGCGAAAAGGTCTCGGGAGCCTACCGCTACAGGCCCGAGTTGAACCGGATGCTCGACCGTCTGCGAGACGGAGACGTTGTCACCGTCTGGAAGCTCGACAGGCTGGCGCGGTCCACCAGCAACCTGCTCGAAATGATCAGCGTGGCAGGCGCCCGGTTCCAAATCCATCTGAGAGCCCTGGGCCGATACCACCACCCACGCGGGCAAGATGATCATGACCGTCTTCGCCGGCATCGCCGAATTCGAGCGCGACCTCATCTGCGAGTGCACGGGAGCCGGCCGGGCCGACGCTCAGAAACGCGGAGTCCGCTTCGGACGGCCGAAGAAGATGAACGAAGATTAACGGAAGCTAGCCCAGAGGCTGCTCAAGGAAGGGAAGTCCGTGCGCGAAGTCGCCAGAACCTTCAGCGTCCACACCGCAACCCTCTACCGAATTCTCACGCCCACCGCTTGAATACCTTACCCGGTGGGGGAAGATGCCATGCATCGGGCACTGCCAAGCCCTTCTTGAAGTTTCAAGCAAAGAACTCGCAAGGTGAAAGTTTGCGACGGCTCAACTTGCGCATCATGGTCACTCCCCGTACCATCGTTATGTTATGAAAGAAACCTCAACGAGGGCGAGCTCGCCATGGCTGCTTCTGGTGTTCACGTTGCCGTCGAGCAAAGCTAGCGAGCGTGTACAGATCTGGAGGAAATTGCAGAGGTTTGGTTCCATCCCGTTTCGTAACGCAGGATCAATCCTGCCGAACGGTCCCATTCACCAGGAGCGCTTCGAGTGGTTGGCGGCGACCATCCGTGAGCATGGAGGCGAGGCTTCTGTTCTCGAGATACAGACGATCGACGATATCTCACCAACAATGCAACAAGAGGCTTTTCGACGCGCTCGCAATGTGGATTACGCCGCCCTCCTCGATGAAATCGAGAAACTCACACCAGCCGTCAGGGGGGCTTCGGGTCAAATGCCACGACTCCGGCGGCGCTACGAGGAGATCGTAGCAATCGACTTCTTTGAGAATCCCA
>JAABVA010000193.1_pt1 | contig 81024 bp, 84 predicted proteins | sample 5560331 | NCBI WGS metagenome assembly JAABVA01 (sample SAMN12812661, study PRJNA571458) | rock metagenome | isolation source: Antarctica rocks | place: Antarctica: Victoria Land, Mt New Zealand sud | collected 2016-01-07
TCTGAATAGCATCAATAAAATCAGTTCAGGGTGATATTCTATGGTTCCTATTGGTGGACTAAGCGAATACGCTAAAAGTGGCCTCCCGACAGCGGTTAAAGGGATAGGGCTGGGGACCGCTAGTAGAGTTTTCACCTTCCACCTCCTAGATAGACTCCAATCCAGCTTCAACCCCACATACTAAATGCCCCATATGACCTCGTATTTCAACACCTACCTACTTCCTACCTTGCACCCATTACAACGATCGTGGCATTGCAAGCTTGCGACTAAGATCAATTCAACATCGGTCACAACATTGGGTTCTACTTGGGTGGCCATTGTCCTCTAGAATCTATCTGTCTTTGCAAGATCAAGCAAGTATCCGTATCCCGCCCTTTCGCTCATTCTTCGCTTATCCTCCCGCGTTCGAAATCGAGCCATCCACGCCTTGCCGTCGACGAGAATGAGCGAAAGTGCTAATTCGATACAATGAGTGTTGTGCAACGCTTCTGGCAAGAGTTAACCTGGTCTCGTACACCCTTCCTGTCCCGCGATCCAAACTATAGCGATCGATTAAGATCGAACAAGTCGGCCATTTCAGAGTTCTTGCTTCCAATAGTCGTCTCACTCTTCCGCAGTCCCAAGCTCCCACGCTTCAGATTTGGTGTCAATCCATCAATAACATCATTCGCAAAATTTTCGAGATCTTTCTCGGTTTTTGTAAGCCGCAATTGCCTGCCGACGATATTATTCAAGACATTGAGCTCATCCTCGGTGAGTTTCTCGAGCTCTTCTGGCTCGTGGCCGGCATGCTGAACCTTATCGAGGACGGCCTTTTGCTGTTCAGGTGTATCTCGCTTGAACGTATTGAGAGCGAAGTTGACACTGGAAGCAACTTCTTTCTGCGTGTGTTTACTGCTCACATCGGCATCCGCTGTTCCTTGGATGACTAAAAGCATGTCAGTATTACAAGCAATACGGCAGCTATAACCACGAGGACTTACCTGGTTGTATGAACCCAAATGCGCTGTCAAAGCCGCTTTCATCTGCATCACCTAAGACTGATTGCTCTTGCTTCCTTAACTGTCTCAAGACAGCCATAACTATAACCAGGAAGCGCGTATACCCCTCGGTGACTTTGCTCGAATGCCACTTAGCCGCGCTGAATTCATTGCATTCGCATCTTCTCACTGCTTGGATAGTCATAGCAGCAGAAAGACCGCTTGCCAAAGCCAAATGAACGCCAGAGGAGAAATATGGGTCAATGAAGCAACCAGCGTCGCCAGCGAGACGGTAATGCGGACCAGCGTACGCGGAGGCACTGTAGGACCAGTCTGAGGCCATCTTAACGTCTGCAACGATTTCAGCTTTTTCTACAAGCTTCGAGATCTGCGGTGCAAGCTCGAGACATTCTTTGTAAAGCTCCAGGCTCGACGGAGAGCCTGCCAATTTCTTCTTCGTGAAGAAGAAATCTTGCCTCATCACTACGCCAACGGATAAGGTCCCATTGTGCAAAGGGATTCCCCAGCACCAGCCGCTGCCATCTAAAACCAATATAGTCAGTATCATCCAGCCGGTTAGGACCAAGTTAGCGATAATTACCTTTAAGAGCTTCAAAGAAGGGTGAGTTCTCCCTTTCTGTTCCCACGCCATATTGGTCAGCACCCTTCCAATAAGTCCAGTTCGCAATATTCTTCAACCCCTCGTTAAGCCTGCGATTCTTAAGGTACTTGGTAGATATCAAGCCTGCACGGCCACTTGCATCTATAAGATAGTCGAATTTGATCGTTCCAGAGCTACCGTCTTTACGAGACCAAGTAGCGGAGACTGGACGTCCAGAATTTGCGACTTTGGGGTCCATGGGGATATCTTTCTCCTCATAAGGCACGAAATTTATCTCGTTAACCTTGGTACCGTCAAAGGTAAGTGCACCGGACTTTTCTGCGTGTCTGAAAATCAACTCGTCTGCCTCGGAACGAATAACATTCCATGCGTGACCGTTTGGTCCGAGTGAAGCGGTAAAGTCGGTATCTGTCCACGCTTTAGTGCTTGTTCAGTGGTCTCAAGTGTCAGAGGTTAAACCTACAAGCTTCGCGCTTGGCAGTAATCTTGAATGTGGCACCAAACTGGTTCAACAATCTTAGATATCCGTCCGAGTCAGGTTCGACAGCGGAGAGTGCTTACTTTCTTTTGGAATCCGTGATTCTCGAAAGTCTTTTCAAGATCGATGAAGCGTAGAAAGTAACGGATGGATGCGAGCATGCTCTCGCCGATGTGGTATCTATCATGTCTCAGTCGGGTCCGTCATTCGAGTATGAATGTTTGCGAGACACAGACAAGAGACATACCTTGGAAATACCTCTGCCTCCAACAACACGACATCTACTCCCTCCCGCGCTAGCACAGAAGATGCATACGAACCTGCCGGCCCGCCGCCAACCACAAGCACAGTACAATGGGTAGGTACGGACATGATTCTGGTCTCGACTATGCTGGGGATGGTGACTGGAGTTTAATCCGACTTCAATATGGTGGAGGTGAGAATGCTAATGAAGTAAAGGCGTTTTGATTTGACAAACTCCAAGCCAGGCTTGTTTCCATTTTGAATGTCCCGCATCACCTCATCCTGCTTTCATTCATCCTGCCTTGTGGAGCGAAGTGAAAGTCCGACACTCTCGGTAGCCGAGCTTTGATTGATCGCCTTATTCCTGTTGAGGTTTTGCAGCTGTGTACTCCGTAAGGTGTGTAGATTCCTGAAGATACCCCTGACTAACCCGATTAGGAAAGGCCCTAAGCATCACGTGCATCAACAGTTCCATGGTGCACTCGGGAATCTACCTATCCTCCGTAGATAGGGTTCCCGAGCCAGGGTGATGGCTTGCCCTACGAGTGACGGCAACGCAAGGGCCAGCTTTGACTGGATGCCATCGGCAAGCGAAGGGAAGGGTATGGAAAGTGGTAGAAGGGTTGCCACCCCGTTGCCACCTATTACCAATAGACCTCGGCAGCTGAGCGGTGAACAGGGGGATAGATAGGTAGGTAGTCCTTTTTTCTGTTTCTGCTGTTTCTGCCTTTCATCTTTTGAGATTCAGCCAGAAACTCGCCCACTCCATAGATTCAGTCGCATAGATAGAGGGAGTGCTTGACACCTCAGGGCGGCTTCCGGGGCAAAATTTGGCCCTAGAAACCGCCAGGGGCTGTCGGGTTTGCCCAAACAAATATGATATACATTTATAGTTCAAACGGAGTCGATGCCCGATAGCTATGCAATTTTCTGACCCGCTGTGGCAACGCTTTTCAACCCATCTCGATTCGGATTGCCCAGGGCCGGATTAACATAGTGATCCGCCACTATCAACGTCTTTTGCAAGAGATCAAGATAGATCTGTCGGCCCTACTGCAGCAGGCTTCTCTGCAGCTGCATCTCGGACACATCGATCGAAAGCACGTCTGCAGCAGCGACCTGAGAAGAAATTGGTATCTTTTTCTTATCTCTATCTCGATCTCGTCCCTAATCTGTGAAGGAAGAGATAAAACGGATTCACCGGGGTGAAGCTCGTTATTCTTCGCAAGCCTCAATGAATATCTCTCGCTATCCGGACCTTGATGATGGGTCATATCAGTTCGAAGTATCAGGGACTACGATTGTTTCGCAATCATACCGAATGAGGCTCATCAGCTACTTTCCAATCGAGGTGGGTGTACGAATAAGGAAAATGGGTGTGCCTTGTATCCAAGATTTAGGCTCACGCTTACCAAAAATTCGCAATGGCTTCACGAGTCCAAATAACCACGAACTTGTTGCGAAACATCAATGCACGTAACCGTGAGGGTCAAATCATCACAAAGGTGGCATTTAGGATGTCAAGATTAACCTAAAATTGATTGTCCAACAATCGTGTTCTTAGATGAGACTCGAACTCTTTACCCGTCGACTAGATTCTCGGTATTCAGGTGATAGATCAATTCAATGCTAGAAGTTTGATAAGTAAACTCAAACCGATGGACTGAAGAAGGTGTCTAAATCTACTTCGTACTCGACCACGCCAACCCAGTCGCCACGTTACTTGTATTCAAGGCATATTCAAGCTTACTCTGTCAACACGTTGAGATGCTTCATCACAGCTGTCAGCACTTCGAACTTTATGATCTTGTGAGTAGCATTGATTGGGAATTCTTGGAGCCCAATTTGCTTCAACGAAGACAAACCTCCAAGTGCGTAGCCTTCACCCAACATGCGCAGAACGTGGTTCTTAATCTGGTCTTCGTTCTTGCCGTTAAGATCACTGAGTACCGCGAAAGGCTCATGGCCGAGTGTTGGATGCGGAAACGCCACTATTGAGGTCTCGTAGAGGGTATATTGTCAGCAGTGCGGGCTATATCTGCGGCATAGAAGAAGAAGACAACGCGCGAAACTCTTGTGAGGAGGCATGGAATACTTACTTGTGCGCCAGTGTATTCCGCTATACAGCTTTCAAGCGCTGCGGGCACGATGGCGGTACCGGCGTACTCAAACATATCCTTACTTCGGCCAAGAATGAACACCAAATCGTCTTCGTTCATCATCGCCAGGTCACCAGTATTGAACCAGCGACCTTTCTCGTCTTGGTAAAAGGAGGACTCCCCTGCGCCGCCGAGGTAATGCCCAATAATACTCTCGCAACAGACATGCAATTCCCCTGGCTCTCCTCTCTTTGTCACACCCTTACTGTTCGCATCCCAGATCCGTAGTCGGGCTCCAGGAGCAACTGCCCCAATTGGACATATCTCGCCAAAGTACGGGATGCAGGAAATTGGGGTTTGGAAGAACGGCCATGTGAAGAAACCTCCACCCTCAGTCATGCCATGATTTATGCATACTCTCGCACTTGGGAACAGAGCGGCGCATTTCATCAAGAGGTTTTTAGTGACTGTATCTCCACCTAGCTGGATCGTTCGCACCGAGTCCAGTGTACCGGGACGAGAAGCAAGATCATGGGCCAAGGCATGCACCATGGCTGGCGAAAGGACTATAAAAGTAACTCTGTGCTGAATTATTGCATCCAATGTATCTTCAATTGCGAAACTCTTGCTCGGCACTACAACTGTGCCGCCCTCTCTCCATGTCTGTAGCGTGACTGCCGGCGCGATGGCGCGGGAGTTGTGTGCTTGCTGAAGAACAAGGGCGCAGTTGCCCGTGTTGATGAGCCATGACTGGGAGTGCAAGATGTGGGTCATGGAACTAACGCGCTGAGGGCAGCCTTTTGGTCGACCTGCGGAAGTTCCAGATGTGAAAAGAACAGAATGAATGCAGTCCGGATCATCATTTCTTGCGTTCTGCAGTAGAGTATTTTCATCTACGGGAGGATTTGAGGCATTAACCGCCAAGTCGAGCAGAGATTTCCAACCATTGGAAGCGTTGCCGCTAAGCAAGATACGCAGCGGCTGCCTGAGACCTAAACCTTCAATTGCATCGTCCACCACTCTGGCGCTGGCCGTGTTCGGGATAACCACAACTTCTGGCTTCAAAGTTTTCATCGAGTTCCGTAGTTCAGTATTACCAGATGCATCCAAAGCTGAAGGATCCAGAGCAGCAAAAGTCAGCCTCATAATGATACAAGTCCACAACAACAAGCTGGACTCGCCGCCGTTTGGGATCAGCGTGAGTATGGTTGAGCCAGGTCGTGCACCATTTGCTCTCATGCCAGCTGCCATAGTCAGAGCTACGCGATGTAGTTGGGTATAAGTCAGGGTCAAGCAATCAATGCGGTTCCCGCTATTGTGTTGCTGAAAATCATCGTCGACTGGCACCAAGTCTGACAGGTGGTTTGCAGGCTGGTCCATACAAATGACGGCCGCTTCGTGCGGACTCTTTCGCAGGCCCTGCTCAATGTGCGAGAAGATGGAAGTCCTGTTGGCCAATGGACCGCCGGCTATTTCGGCTAAATGCTCGTCATTTGCCATGTCATGTACTTACTGCTTGATTTGGAAGAACAAAAGGAAGTAACCATCTTGTAACAGGGGTGAAGGCCTTTGCAATGATGGTAAGTTATAGGTGTTGACAAGGTACCCAAATCGTGCAAGACAACTCAGTGGTCCTAGTCCAGGCAGACCGGACCGTCTACGATCCCACAAGCATGCCATTCTAGCGCATCGTTGCTCAGTATGAAATGTATCTGTGCTGGTTTGGCTTGCCCAGCCAGTGAGGTACCATTCAGGGGCACACTATCAAAACTATTGTGACTTTTTCTCGGCTAGATAATCCCGCCCGTCAAAAACCTCACCTGTATGGATATCTAGTGAGCCCTGCAACCCCGATGATTCGGGACTCGGGACTCCGTGATGTTGGGGCTTGGAAGCAAGAGTAGCTTCGGAAGTGTAATGGTAAGTCGCATCTACTAGATCCGAGTGCTTTGTCAACTACCTAAGGTAGTTCATGTTCACAAGATCCTACTCGCTTGTATTCTCGGATTTTAGCCCTGGTCCTCCATTTGTGAATAGGTATTGCTTTCTGTGCGAGAAAATAGCATGTCTCTTAGGTCTGACTTCATCGAGTATCAAGACACCCGAAAATTTGCCAAAGTATTGGTAGATAACGCGCGTCTTGAAAACTAAAACATGTTGTCCAGTCAACAGATTTCTTGCGCCCCTTTACACCATCTATGCTGCATCTACCCTGGCTGAAACCATCCATATATGCCGTAGGTCACGCCGAATCTGTCTGTTCCTGTAAAGCGTACGACATCAACGAAGAAACGAGCATGCCTCCTTGCTTTAGAAGGCGAGTACATGAAGATTACCCAACAAGCCAAGTACAGCTCCTGTCAAAGGAAGCAGCGACCGCACAAAATGCAACCTACCCCACGTTGTCACAAGCTCCTGCGCCTCATCCCAGCTTGCCACTCGTCCGGCTTCACTCTGCATCTGCGCGCGAAACAACGCATTGTTCGTTCTCGTCATGAAGATCCAGGTGAACGGCAGCATGCTCAACGTTGTTGCGGCAGCCACTACAAACACACGCCAATGCCTGCCGGCGGCGTGCTTGCTGAATGCGGCATAGCCGTACAGCAAGCACGTTGTAATGGCCATTCCTGGGTATAAGTGATGGCCGTAGTGGTACATGCGGACCCACTGGTTGACTAGCTGGGAGGGTTGAGTTGTGGTGTCGAAAAGGACTGGAATGACCAGCATAGAAAGGTTCATCATAGCGCCTGGAGAGACGTATCAGTTCAGTGCGACATGGACGGGTGAGGCAGTCGCTGCACACCCGATAAAAATGAACCTGTGATCACGGCAGCTGCTTCAGCACCTATCTTGACAGGGAGTTGGAGGAACATGGTTATGGTAAGAATTGGGGAGATATGGGGCTTGACAGCGTCTCTTCTAATAGTGCAAGCGGCAACGAGAGAGCCCGGGTCAATCGCAGTGGCATTCAAACTAAAGAGACGGTTAGGTAACTGTCTGGCAAATAGCTTGAAACAATGTGTAAGTCGCCTTTGCGAGAGGTGCAAAGAGAGCTAGGTCTGGGAACAATTACCGCATGGAGGATATAACAATACTTATTATATCAAGTGTTTCGCTACAGGCAAGGAAATCCGAGGCTACAGAGATGAGATTTCAGATGCGCAAGCAGGAAGACCAAGTGGCTGTGGTTGATATCTTACGGAAGGTAGACCGCCGATGAACAAGGACTTGTGAGAGGAAGTGGATGTCGTAACTGATCTCGGAGAGATCTTAGATATCGGACCACCAACACCCGATGCTCGGATATCCTCATTGAAAGGAAAGGCCGAATCTCGGGGTTGGCCTTCATTGGCTCTTCAACAGAGCTTGTATGACACGTTTGCGATGGCGAATTACGAGTTGTTGCCATAAGACCTCTTTCGAGTGAATCATTCGATGAGCTGTAGACATTCAAAGTCAACTGCTAACCGACAATCTGATCCAAAATGGCTTTTGGCACACTGTACACTCACAAGGTGAGAGGCTCAGCATCTGCCTTTTGCCATTTGCTAACCGCCAGGGCTCACAAAGCCCAATCCCCGTTCCACCGCCATCTTCGCCGTAGCCAAAGCCAACGGACTCCATCTTGATATCGTATACGCCGACAAGGACAACAAGGAGGCACATGAGACGCTGCTCAAGATAAACCCTCTTGGTCAAGTACCTACCTTTGTAGGCTCAGATGGTTATGTGCTTACCGAATGCATCCCCATCGCCCTTTACAGTACGTGTATACCGTTACAGCATCAGTATTCATCCCGTGTAGCGCTAACAGTGCTTCGCAAAAGTCACGTCTCAGAGTGACACCACCACGCTTCTCGGATCGACCCGGCGAGAGTATTTGGACATCCTCAAATGGATGTCTTTCGTCAACTCGGACTTTTTGCCTTCGATCGGCGGCTGCATCCTCCCACTGATCGGCCGCCGTCCCATCATCAGGACCAACGGCGATGACTGCCTGAGAGCCTTGCACCGGCATTGCAAGCTCACGGACAACCACCTCCAGGCGAATAGGTACCTCATTGGCGAGCGAGTGACTATTGCCGACTTCTTCATGGTTGGCATGCTTACTGGAAGCTTCATGGTGTTCCACAAGGTGTTCCACGCCGACTACTCGTTCATGACTAGATGGTTCTATGACGTCTATAACATGCCCATGTACAGAGAAATTGCCGGTGATCTTCGCCTTCTGGATCTGCCCTTTCCGACTTTACCAGCAGAAGAGGATGATTTGACCCAGGAGAAGAAGCAGGTCGAAACGCGGCAGGCAACCACTACCGCTGCGGATGGGGATGATACGACCCAAGAGAAGAAGCAGGTCGAAATGCGACAGGAAACCACTGCGGCTGCGTGAGGCTGATCTCCGCACAGTGGTATGAAGGATGCATCCCTTTTCCCATATCCATCAGCACAGCACTTCTTAGTTTAAATCAGAAAGTAGTAGCATCTAGGATGGCAACTTAATCTTGCGTTGTTTACCACAGATTGAACAAGTTGCCCGTTCCTTTTACGAAACCTCTACCTTTCCACAAATCAAATATGTCGTTATTGCAACGGATATATCCTTTTCCAATAGACTTTAGCTCCTGGCAGCAGAAGGTCTGTTACAGTTGCCGCCCTGCCCCATGGAGGGAGCAAAGGGGGTGACTGGGTGGGCTCGATTCTCCAGTCATTTGATAGTGTCGAGAAGATGCATCGACATTCTCTCGGTTTACTACGCAAATCCTGGGGAAACCTCGACAAAGCCTCTTAAAAATATTCCAAAGGGTGACGAGGATAAGGATTTCCATAGATTCATGCAGGAAATCCAGAGCAACCCAAGTATTCTCTTCATTGCCAAACTACAAAAGTGGTAATGTTCGACAGTTGGTCGATCCGCAAATAGATGAAATGGGTTAAAGACATGGCCAGATACCCATCTTCGAGCACCAAAAAAGTAGCAAACAACAGATGGTGGGGAGCAAGGGAAAGGAGAATCATACTGCAGAGATGCTGCATAAGATAGATTGTACATTGGCCGCTGCGAAAAATCGTACCTACAATGACAGTGGACATTTCAACACTTTTATTCCCGAATGTCACTTCAAGGTGCAGAGGCAAAGATTCAGCGCCTGGTCACATCGTGTCTGACATTGGTGATTCGAGCTATGAATTCTCCACCATCGAACTCTCATTTCTACCCAGGTCTGCTAGTCTTGGTGTGCATAGTAGCTGCCGTACCCTCATTTTGAACTCTTTTGTGATGCAAATTCCAGACAGAAGTCAGGCGGCACCACCATCAATACCTATTATCTTACCGTTGACCCATTCGCCCTCCTTGCTAGCCAGGAAGCAGACAACGTGAGCGATATCGGCAGGGCGGCCGCAACGGATGAGCGGCGATGCATGAGCCGCCATCTACATCTGTCAGTCACCGGCAATTTCTCAACACATTTCAACCTACTCACTCCTTCTAATTCATCATTAGAGAGATTATCGCTGTTGGGGATGTAGTGCTTGGCAACGGAGTAGAACATGTCCGTCACAGTACCTCCAGGTGCGACCGCATTCACGGTGATCTTCTTCTTCCCACAGTCAAGGGCCATGACCCGTACAAATGAATCGATGGCCCCTTTCGACCCGGAATAGAGAGAGTGTTTTGGCACGACCTTATCTCTACTAGTGTTGGAGCTCATGAGAACGATACGTCCTCCCTCGTTGAGGTGCTTGTACGCTTCGCGAGCAACAAAAAATTGGCCACGAGTGTTGAGGTTGAAGACTCGGTCAAACTCCTCCTGTGAAGTGATCGAGTCAGAATGAATGCAGGCATTGCCTGACCACTTCTTCTCCTGCTTACCTCGGTAACGTCTTCCAGATGACCAAAAGACACGACGCCCGAGTTCGAGCAGACAATGTCAAGTTGTCCAAAATGTTTGACAGCTTCATCAAAGAGCTGAACCGTTTGCTTGACTTGGCTCACATCGGCCTTGAGAGCGATGGCATCCGAACCCAAGCTCTTGATCTCTTGTACTACCTTTTCTGCTGGCCCAGCCGAATTGGCATAGTTGATCACAATCTTGGCACCGCATCGAGCAAGTTCAACTGCCATAGCAGCGCCGATGCCGCGGCTTGAGCCTGTGACAAGTGCGACCTTGCCATCAAGGCGATAGGGCACATGCGTAGGAGAAGCAGAGCCCATTGCCGATCAATGATGTGCCTGTGAGAGGTCGATAGGGTATTTAGAATTCTTAATCGCGAGTGGACAATGAACAGGCAGTGAGAGTCTCAAAGTCTCTTGTACCCTTGGAGTGTGTCAAATTTCTGGACTGTTGATAGACAAGGGTCTCGGTGTGCGCAAAGGTTGTCTCACAGCCATGGTGGCGAAGTATATGTTCTTCAGGATAATCGTTGCAACACTCCGGAGTCTTCGTGCTTCGACTTGACATTGGTGCAGGACAGTTTCTAGTGACAAGGAAATTCTCTTCATGGGAACTGACGCGGGTTTCGAGTTCGGGCTTCGGGTTTGGGTTTCGGATGTGATATACATTCATCGGAAATTTACTAAGCGATACCACACGGAATCCGAAGGTCACATGGTCTGGGCGCGGAGATCCTTGCATGCTTCGTACAGTACTCGGTAATTCAATTTACATTCGTTTTAATGATTTTTACCAAGTAATTTACGTATACATTTCCGGGCCTACTTTCTATCTCCAGTCCTATTTCCGTCCTATCTTCAGACCTATCTCCGTGTCTATCTCCGGAGTTATCCCCGGGCCTATCTCCGGTCCTGTTCTTAGAGCTTCTTCTCAGAATCCTTCTCTGGCTTATTTACATGTCTCCTTTGATTGATGTAGGGAAAATATATGAATCATTTACTGCGTTTATTAATTAAATGCAGATACATATTCCTACACTCAATCGAGTCTTATATGGCGCCTATTGATGCATCGAGAATGGGTATTACTGGACTCGTACTGTGTGTGTACTGTAAGATCATCAAAACTACAATATTGAGGCACAATGTAGCTTAACTATATTGAGTACGAACTATCTTGCAATTAGCCTTTTCGTTTTCTTCATAGCAATCTTCGACGGAAAATCTGTATGCAAAGCTCTGAACATTCCTGGAATGCGATTATTGTTATAACGATGTCTCAAGAAGGAATTGGTCCAAGACTTCGTTGGTTGATCAGAGTCCGAATGTCTCAACAAAGCCATCACACCTGAGGCAACTCGACAAGGAATTGGGACAGACGGATGACTCGATAAAACACAGTTCGTAGGCCAGAGGGCAACCTTAAGCAGAGGGAGCTTGTAAGTTGTTGGCCAGAGGAAGCCTTCGAGCCAGAGAGAATGTGTTAGCGAGGGAGCTACGGGTTGCAAAAGAGAGCTAGGGGATAGAAGGGCCTTCTGGATAGCTTCAGAATTCGTGTCAGCGAGGTCTACAGATAGGCCTGCGCAAGGAAAAGATAGAATGCTTAGGCCTAATGGGGTTGTTTTGGTCACGTGACCACATCTGTTTAGGCGAATCCCCCGCTCATAGAACCAACATACTTACACGACATCGCTGTTTCCACAAATTCGACCTTCGATTTACCTGCAGTCTAGATGGCTTTGTCAAGTCACTGAAAATGATGTTAAGGATGTCGTCTCGATCGTGGGTGCCCGCATTTAGAGCGCAGAGGTCGAGACGACCTTCTCAACGGTATGCTTGCTGAAACATAAAACTTATCAATCTCAGGAGAAGATATTTCGTTTTAATGAAGAGAGTATTGTTCAGCTTTTCTTTGGGCTTGGTGTGTCATACTGAGCAAACTTGCATGCTTTTCCAATGTGACGGTCTGGAATATTTCAGGTCTGAGCTGTGACGATTCAGGGCTAGGCCCACCATTAAAATAGATGGGATTTTCTTTCGCTTAACTAACCCCTTCAAAATCCCACCTAAAGTACATATGTTTCTGGGGCTGAGCTGCGGCAGCACAGCGCCCTTAGGCAAAGGGCTACAACACAAAAATCAGTTAAGACGCTAGCCGTCAGCCATGCATTTCGGCCGTGTCAACAGGATGATTAAGCTTATCTTTCATTTGATTTGATAGGTATTTACCGATTTCATCATCTTCCTGAATATGCTGTCAGGTTGGCCAAGGTGATGAATGTCCAGCTTTCGTTCGAACTCGTTGACATCGGCCATTGATTTTCAGTTCAGAATTGATTTTGTCAGAGCTAAAATGCTCGAGGAAGCGTCGATAACGATTGCTGTGGGCTGTGCCATGGCGCAGACCTTCGGAAGGCACATGACTGTGTTGTGAGAGTGACAGTAAGTGGATATACGAGATGTACTTGGCACGTGTGCCTCCTGATCCTTTTGGAGTTAGATTAGAGAGGAATGCTTCCCACCACTTCGACTTCGCCCATGTGAACACACGGATGTCATCTTCTGCTACGCCGTTTTTCGACCACAACCTCTTGTTTCAACAAGGCTATGAGTGCGATTCGTCGGAAGGATTAAGCTGAGGTTCTATGGCAGGTGTCGTTCAGCCCCGGAGGCTCCTCTTGTGCCACAAATGAGTGATCCCGACGACATGGTTCCGATTGAAATGTCGTCGGCGTCCGATGACACCAAGGTAAGCATTGTCATTAGGCATATTCTAAGTGTAAGAACCTCGAGTTCTAGATGCAGAAACCTCGAGTCCCTATACAACGCCACGACGCCACATGGCGTTTGCATGTTCTAGATGCAGGAACGTCGGGTTCTTACATGCCGCCACGTTCTAAATGCATGAAAGTCGGGTCCATACATAGTGCCATGTGCTTCCTACATGGCCCCCACGTGGCGTTATGTGCAGGATCTCGGGCTAATGCACCTCCATTGCAAGCGAGAAACACGGAGAGTATCCATAGATGAAACCAGACAATGACAGCTATACACAGGGCTGTCACAGCGGCTCAGAAATTGCATGAGCGTCGCCCTGAATTTTAGGGCAGGTCATCGTAAAAATCCCCTGTTCAGAGGCTTTTTACTCTGACTCCGCTATTGCAACTTGTGACCCGTTGTGACAACTCTTGTAGGTCAGCTTGTAGAGGTAAGGGAAAATATATATAAATATGTCTGTGTCTGCAAATCTCACATTTTCTGTATCAGGCTTCATCTTCCATCTTTTGACATCGTTCTTTTCCATTTCACATCTTCAGACATTATTCTTTTCCATCTTGCATCTTTCGTATATATACATCAATCGAGGGAGAGCACTTTTTTTTTGTCAGAATACTTACTGCCAAATTGGGAGACATGACACGCAATCATTTTTCGCTCAAAGGCTTGCTCGCCATAGCAGCCGTTTTTTTAGCAGCAGCCGTATCCTCAGCACCAACGCACAAGCCAGCCGGAAACGCTGAATACGTGATCGTTGGCGGAGGACCAGCAGGCTTTGTACTTGCAGAATCGCTATCTCGGAATCCTCACATCAATGTCACTCTGCTTGAAGCTGGACCCGACGGCGATAGTGACCCCGTAATCAATGGTAGTTCACAGATGCTCAATGAGATGCCGAGGATTCTGCTGACGGAACCTAGTACCCGCTTATTTTATAGAGCTCCTACCCTACTTGTGGCAATATAACTCACAGCCAGATCCCAACCTCGGAGGCCAGACACCCAATTTGTGGCAGGGCCGCGTTTTCGGAGGTGGTACCGCCACCAATGCTATGCTTTACTGCCGTGGTGCATCGTCAGTCTTCGACGAATGGGCAAAAATATCTGGAAACAACGGCCTAGCTTGGAATTCGCTGCTCCAGGACTTCAAGGCAACTAGCCATTATACTTATCAACCCGCGGATTACAGCCAAGTGGTGAACACCAGCGTTTACGGAAATGGGCCATTGGAAGTCAGCCGCTCAAGCGGCCTGACTGGGTTCGACATGCCCTTTGCCAATGCCCTGGAATCCGCACTCGGCCTGGAACAGGTAGACATGACCGACGGCACCGGAATTGGTATTGATTTAGGCCTAGGGTCGATCCGCGTCTCCAACCGCACTAGATCCTATGCTCGCAACACTTTTGGCTATTCAATGGCGAATCGGCCAAATGTGCAGTTAATCCACAATGCCTGGGTCCAACACATTGGATTTTCGGGCATAACTGCTCAGAACGTCACCTATATCGACACTTTGAATAATCAAACGCATACGATTATTGCCAAGGAGATTATTGTCAGCGCAGGTGCGATACATAGTCCTAAATTGCTCATGCTGTCTGGTGTTGGACCAAAGAACAGGTTGTCAGCGCTCAAGATCCCAGTCGTCGCAGATATTCCCGACATTGGGTCCAATCTATATGATCACCACTATTCCGTTGTCGAAGTCGAGGTAACGGATAACATTGAAACCGTCTGGCAATGGTCCCAAAACGCTACTGAGGTAGCTTTGGCGAAGGCTGAATATGCAGCCAATTCATCTGGCCCACTCGGATGGAACAACGGCGATGTATATGCTGGTGCTCGCATACCAGATTCAGTGTTCCAAGCAGTGAATAACACCTATTACCCCTCAATCCCCAAGGATCGACCACAGGTCTTTTATGAATACAGCACTGCACCTTTCATCCAACCTGCGCCAAACGTAAGTATCGTCTCTGCATGGGCAACCCTCGTGCAGCCAGAAGCAACAGGCTACTTGACCCTCAACTCCTCTGACTACCAGGACTCCCCTCTGATCTACTCCAACTATTACGGCTCCGCAGGCGACAAAACGGCAATCATGTATGCGTACAAACAGCTCCGCTCGATCCTGCAATCAAACGACCTGAACTCGGTTGTCGTGAAGGAGATCTTTCCAGGCCCGGACGTGAAGACAGACGCGCAAATCTGGCAAGCAATTCAGCAGACCGGCAGTTCTTTCCATCATCCGGTAGGAACTGTAGCGCTGGGTAAGGTTCTCGACAGCAACTGGAGAATTAAGGGCCTGGACGGCATTCGAGTGGTGGATTCGAGTTCCGTGCCTACTCCGCCAACGTGCCACCCCCAAGCGGATATATATGCTATTGCGCATAGGGCGGCGCAGGATATAGCACAGGCAGACGGCCGGAGTTACTAGTTCGAGTTGCAGTCAGCCTTGACTATGTGAGGATGAAGTGAGTTTCATTCAGCGCGTTCGCGCGGTCAAATGAATGGGTTCGGGTTATAGGTATACTAGGTCAATTTTATCGCTCAATGGGTTTGGGATGTTGTAGGTATGTTGACTCGAGTTCATCGACGGTTTTTTGGCTTTTTCGTGTTTGTTTGTAAACTATCTTTACTTATAGCGTCTTGTCACTGGGGACGTCACAGCCAGACTGGGAGCTATTGAACGGGGCAGCGGGCCATTTCTTTGGCTCTTGCTGCTGCCGAGCGAGCCACCTTGTCGATCTAGATGGTCTGTTCTTGAGGTTTTCCTGTTGAGGTTTTGTTGATCTGCAGATCTGGCACGTTGTGGCGTTGCTCAGGGACCAACGGGAGGTTGCTATCGAAGGCCCCCGAGAGCCGTGGCTACATATATCAGGTTGGCTGAGCCACCTGTTTCTGACCTTAATCTCGTTGACCTCGAACAGACCCTCCTTTTAAGACCACTTTTTTTACTCATTTGTTTAAAATAAAGTTTGTGTTTAAGCTTTTGATGGTTTAAAGAAACAAGTCAACTCAACTCTTATACTACAGCATTTCAATTCAAAATGACAAACTATTCTTAGACCTGCCGTCGGGTTCGGATTGCTCAACCCAACCCAAGTTGGGTTTCAGGGTTGGGTTGAATTGAGAGAGGTCAACCCAACTCAATCGGGTTGAGTCAGACCCTCGATTCAACCCGATCAATTCGATGAGTTAATTCGAACTCGACGACATGTCTAGACATTTTACTTATTTGAAATAAGTACTAGTAGAATGAAATTATGAAATTTTAAAATGTGTGTGTATGATTTGATTTGATTTGATTTGATTTGAATTCATACACTCTTGTGACATCGATTTAGATTCGACTCATGAGAGAGACTATGCTATGTGTATCGAATGAACAAAACTCTCTGAGAGAGAAAATCGCTTGTCGACTACATGATGACTTCACGTCGTCGAAACAATAAAATTGACGCTATGTTATCAGTAATGAATCTATAGCTTCTATTCAGCGCGTGACGTTCAAGTAAACTCTTGATAAAAGTGTCTGTACTGTTTGATTATGACACATCATCTTTGCTCTGCTCTTCATTGATGATATTCTATACAAACGATGTTTCAATTCAATTCTTGATTCAAAGATGAAAGACATTTTCTTTGCATTCGTGATGCTTGTGATTATAATATCAAAAACTGTGTTCTCTTGCTTAATGATTATCATTCATTGAGCAGAGAAATATGTGATGAAAGAAAGACGTGTACAATGAGAAGATAAAGTATGATTGTATTAAATAACTTTATTCTGCTCTTGATTTAATTTATGTCATGTAAACGTTGAATAGATTGTTAATATAAATGTGCAATCACAATCATTTAATGCATGACTTTAATCAATAGTAGAGAATGCATTCTGATTATTTTCATGAACTCTTAATTTTTCATGTAAATAGATGTATGATTTGATGTTAAGTAAAGAAAATGAACTTAAGCTTTCTCAATATATCAGCGTGATCAACGAATCACTACTTCTTCAAGCACTGTAATTATGATTCTCAAACTCATCATCTGAAATGACTATTCTATCTGATATCTTTTCATCAATTACTCAATGATATTGTTGATGTAATGAAGATGTTTCAATATTGATGCAGTCAATGAGTTGCAAATTCTTTAATCACTTGTAATCACAACTTGCAGACTCTTTATCTGAATTGTTTTTTTCACTAGTAGTATTTTCTCATCTCTTATTGACATTGACATGTCATTAATCTTCTTCATAGATCAATTGTGACTGTTAGAAAAGATGTTATCATGTAAATGAAAACTCTGCATGATGACTTTTCTGATCATGCAACATTTTAACATCATTTAAACTGCATTAAATTGAAATCTTTTGACTTTTTTGACTTCTATTTAAACACAGAATAGAATCAAAAAAATTGTAGTTAACATCATGTATAAATGAATCTTGTTGTCAATTATGTATATGTATGAATGATTTTTATTTACATGTTGAAAAGAAATTTATATGTATGTAGAAAAATGTCTTTAACTTCTCTATTGTTGACTCAAATCTCAGTCATTGTCTTTAACTAAATTGCTTGAGAAATGCATAAGCAATTTCATGAAAACAGTAAATTGCAAAATGAATTGCAAAATGAATTGCAAAACTATTTACATGAGCTTTTTATTGATGTTTTCTTGTCTTCTTTGCTCAGATAATGCATTCAATTTAGCTTTATTCTTAAATGATGATTTTTTCTCAAAATTAATCATTTCAAAGTTACATTTACATGTTGAAATAAAACTTGACTTCAAAGAAGAAGTTATCTTGCGCTGTTTTTTTTCACTGCTAAAGATGATGACTTATATTTTTCGTTCAATTTAAAGATTGCAACAAATTTCATTAAATTTCTTTGATTCACAATCTTTCATAATAATTTATTGTTTTTCTTCAATTTATTTCTTTCAATCAAGTGTGATATAACTTAATTAAAATAAGCAGACGCTGAAAATTGAGCATTTGAAAGTGAAGTTGTCATAAATCTTACTGTATTGAATAACATAAACAATATGAATTCTTCAAAGTTTAAGAATCTAAATTGTGAAAATATTATAAAAAGATTGATATCAATTGAATCATCATTCTTCAGTTCTGATATTGTTAATTAAATGTTTGATGATAAAAAATATAACATTACTTATCATGCTCATTATCATCAACATCATCATTTGATGCATCGCTGATATACTTTAAATCTTCATTAATGTTGATGATGAAGATTAAATCTTTGTTCTTTTCTTGTTTCTGTGCATTGAAAGCTCTTTTCTTCTTGATAAACTCATGAGACTTGAACTCTGATTTCAACTTCAAAGCATTCACATGCTTAATCATCATGATATTCAATATGATGTTAACAACAAGAAAGCTGCAACAATAAAATAATATGTTTTATTTTAAATTGAAAACTCATTTAACATTTGTTAAGATAGCTGAAATTGCTAAAATATTTCAAGTTATTCTGCTTGAATTAACAAAGTTTCTGAGATAATTTCTTCAGAACTTAATGAAATTGATGTCTGTCATGATGTCAGATCATCAACTTAATTTAGAACATAAATCATTGATGTCTTAAATAATCTCAATTCATTGAATCTGTTTTGCAGTTCAATGAATCAAGTCATTAATCTAGTCATCATCATTTTAATCTAGTTTCAGCAATTTTGTTTCAATTATCTCAGTTGTATGCATGAATCTTTGCAATCTTAAGTCATAAAACTATTGTTTAGTCTTGATTCTGCTTAATTCATGTATATAAAAGTTGAGCTTTCGTTCTTTTCTTTCACTCTTTGTCTTTCATCTTATATATTATTTGATGTATTGTCTTGTATTTAAATTCTATTAAAGTAATAATAATATCAGTCTTTTATATTAATAATATCTCTAGTTTAGCTCAGTTTTTGACATTACAAAAAATCTACACTTTCTGCAACATTTTTATATGTTGAAATCTTATTTAATTATTCTTTTGTTTAAATAAAGTCATTTCACAATCTTTTGATTGATGATGAGCATGCTGTTAAACAATTCATTCAAAGTATAATCGAAAATTCAGTTAAGATCTTTCACATAATGCAAGAGCTTCAAAATCAAGTTTGACAACATGATGTTATCATTTCATTCTCATTCATCATTTTCAGTTCTTCAATTTATATAAAATTGAATTTTTAATCTTTTGTGATGATAGCTCAGATCATCACACAAATCTTGAATAATCAATCTTTCTTCATCATTCATCTTTTTGCAAACTTTGTCGCTGTTTTCATTGCTTCTAAATTCAAGAAACTTCTTGACATATTTGAATATAAGAAAGACAAAGATCAATTGAATGCATGAAAGCAGAGTTTGATACAGTGCATGAATGTGAATGATGATCATTATTTCTTTCATCAAGTCAAAATCATTCATGTTGAGTCATGATTTATTATAGATAAGAAAACTCACAATTTAAAGAATCAATATTGAATCAATGATCTTTGTATCATTTTCATCTTCGCAAATTAATAACATAAGTTGTATCATTGCTGCAACAATTCTTTCAAGACAGAAGATGCTCATTTATATTTTCATGAAATTCTGAAGTAAGACACAAATAACTTTGTTGATTATTACAATCTTTTTTATCAAAAGAAAGAACATTCTTTAATGAAAGATTTCTCATTGATTGACTGTCTGAAGCACAATGTCAATTATTTCACTCAAGTCATTGTTTTCTTCTGATGAAATCTTGATGAAATTCAATTATTCATTTTTCATTAATGAGTTCAAGCATTCTTTGACATCAATGAAGAGCTTTAACAGTTTAAACATCATCAATCTTACTTCGTCTTCATCATCATTTTATTCATCAAAGTCAAGAGCATCTTTGCATCAACTAGTAATTCTTTGAATTTGAAGATCATCATTTCTGTAACTATTATCTCAACAATATCTTCATCTTTCTCTTTCTCATTTCTCAATGAGTCAATGAATTTAAGCTTTGTCATTGTTATCATTCAAGATAAGACTCTGATCATTTTTAAGATCAAGAAAATCTGCAACAAGTGAAAGCTGTGCTACTATTGCAAGTTGTAACATTCAAGCAAAATCACTAAAGAATATTCAAATAAGAAGATTTTCACTTTGCATATCATGAATGTTTAAGACAGTAACATCATCAATATAAATGAAGAAGTCTTGCTATTTGCAAAAAAAGTTTAGTTTCTGAGCTAAGTTGCACTCAGAAATCTGTATACATATCATTTTGTTTACTAGTCTCAATCTTTTCACTCTCACTTTAATTATATAAAAAGTTTTTTGCTAAATCTGTTTTAAAACTCTTTGAATTCAATTCAACATTCAAAGATAATCACATAATAATATTTTGTATTCTACATCAAGCTCAATCTAAAGTTCTCACTCTCACTCTGATTGATAGTAAAGTCTCTACTTATGTCTTTATGAATAAATTCTTCACGCAACAACATCATTTTTTCTTGCATCAATTAATTCATTCTTGCAAACTTCAAGAATTTGATGATCAAGTCACTTTAATTGATGACATTATTCATATTGTTGAAATCACAATGATTCTTGATGAACACATTGAAAAACTATTCTTTTATGTCATTGAATTAAATCAGTATCTCATCATCATGAGTTTATCATGACTTTATTATCACGTCATTGATGTTAATTTTAAACATAATATTCTCATCTTGTCTTTCTTTTTCTGTCTTAATCATTGTTGCTCATCTTTCATCAAGATCTATGATCTTAATTAATAAGAAGAAAATTTCTCGTTCAAAGTTAACAAAGTAACTTTCTTTCAATCTCGCTCTCAATTCACTCACAAAAAGCAACTCAGTTCATGAATCATTCACAAGAAGTAATTCTGTCTACAAATTACTCACAAGAAGCAATTCAGCACTCAATTTACTTGTAAGAAGTAATTTAGTTTCTCATTCACTTGAAAGAAGTAACTCAGTTTTCAGTTCGCTCACAAGAAGCAATCTAGTTTCTCATTCACTTGAAAGAAGTAACTCAGTTTTCAGTTTGCTCACAAGAAGCAATTCAGTTCTCAATTTACTTGCAAGAAGTAACTCGATTTTTTATCTGCTCACAAGAAGTAATATAATCTTTCATTTACTTATGAAAAGTCAACTAATATTCAGCTCATTCACAAGAAATAAATCTTGTTCAATCTTGTTTTTCGTCTGAAATAAGAAGTTTTTAATTGTATTTTTCAAGTCATTCAAAAAGAATACTCATCAAAAATCAAGTATCAAAATTCTTCTTTCTTTAAAACTTCTGTTGTTCTTCAAGCAGATCAATTCAATCGATCTTTTATACAACTTGACATAGTCGAGTTGAAAGCTCAAAGCTTTGATCATGCTGCTTATGTCAAAGACATTGAAGTGTTTAGCATCATTCTAAAGAAAATCAATGTTCTCTTGAATCTTGAATCAATCTCATCTTCTAGTCTAGATTCTGACGAGTCAAAATCGCGTCATGTGACTTTGACTGTCTGTTCAAAGAACAGTTCAACTCTTGCTCAGTTTTCGTCTCATTTTCAAGACAGTATGTATGATAAGAATCATCATCTGAATCTTCATCAAATGAAAAAGAAATTTCATTTGACTGCATTCACGACACAAGAAGATCTTGAAGTTTATTAACAAAGTAAGAACGTTGATTCAGTCACAATTTTATCATTTAAATATTTTGAGTTTCTAAATGTCTTCTTCAAGAAGAATGTTGATATCTTGTCTTTGCATCAAGCTTATGATCATGTCATACATCTTAAAGAAGATGCTCAATCTTCAGTCTTCGCTTTGTACGACATGAGTCGTGACAAAATTCTAGAACTTTGTCGTTATCTGAATGAAAATCTGAGCAAAGATTTTATTCAAGTTAGTCACTCTCAAATGATCATCTCTGTTCTTTTCATCAAGAAACTTGAAGAAAAACTTTGCTTCTGCGTGAACTATCAAGATCTGAACACTATCACAGTCAAGAATTGATATTCTCTGTCTCTGATCTCAGAAACGCTGAATCATTTAAGTCGAGCTAAATTTTTTATCAAGTTGAATATCATTTCTGCGTTCAATCAACTTTGAATCAAAGAAGAAGATGAAGCTCTCATCATCTTTCACACTTAATTTGAATTATTCAAGTATCTAGTCATGTTCTTTGATCTATGTAATGAGTCTGTCTCGTTTCAGAAGTACATCAACAATATTCTTTGCAAACATTTAAATAAGTTCTGTACAGCTTATTTGAATGACATCTTGATCTATTTCAACAATGAACTCAAGCACAAGATTCATGTCAAGCTCATTCTGCGAAAGCTGTAAGAAGCAAATCTTCAGATGAATATAATCAAATGCAAGTTTCACGTCACTCAAGTTTCATATTTAGAATTGATAATCATCATCAAAGAGATCAAGATGAACTCTTTTAAGATAAACATCATTGTCAACTGATTCATCTTGATCAATGTTAAAGATGTTCAAAGTTTTCTAGATTTTGCGAACTTCTATAGAAGATTCATCTATGACTATAGTAGAATAGTTATTTCGCTCACTCATATCATCAGAAAAGATGTACTCTTTGTCTGATTTCAGAAATGTCAGATTGCATTCAACATTCTTAAGAAAGTCTTCACTTTCAAAATTATTCTTTATCATTATAATTCAGATCACAAAATTGTGATAGAAATCAATGCTTCAAACTATGTATTCAAAGACATTCTTTTTCAGTACGATGAGAATGAGATTCTTCATTCAGTCACTTACTTTTCAAAGAAGCATAATTCAGTCGAGTGTAACTATGAAATCTACGATAAAGAACTCATAATCATTGTTTGTGCTTTCAAGAAATGATGATCAGAGCTTGAAAACTTTATCTATTCTATCAAGATGATCACGAATTACAAAAATCTTGAGTATTTCATGTCAACTAAACAGTTAAGTTATCATCAAGCTCGTTGAAACGAGTTTCTGTCTAGATTCAACTATCACATCGCTTATCATTTCAACAAGATCGATGATAAGTTGAATGCTCTGACACGTCGCTCAGAAAATCTCTTTAAAGAGAGAGATACATTCAATTCTTGACATCAATATCAACATTAAACAATTCTGAAAACTCATGTTTTAAATCTCAATATTGTTGAGAATCTCATCTTTGATGTCTTCAACATTAAAGTCATGAAGCTTCAGTCACAAATCATCGCTCTAGATTCAGTTCAGTTACATCTGTTTTCAGTTATCTCAGCATCTTTGCAAATTCTAGTTCTCATAAATCTAGAAATCGAAGAATTCAATGTTGAAGACGTCAAGTCTCAGCTAAATCAAGACATTCTGAATCTTGATAAAGATTCTGCTGACATTTTCACTCAAACATTGTGAAAGCAAGTCGAAATCAATGACAAATTTGCAGCTCAGATAATCGAAGCACTTCACAATAAAGCACGACATCACAACAAGATCTCTTTAGCTGAGTGTAAAAAATACGAGAATCATCTGTACTTTCAAGAAAGAAAGTACATGTTCAACTCAGATAAACTACGTCTTTGTATCATTCAGCTCGCTCATGATAGTGTCATCAATGATCACTCAGAAAGAGCAAAAAGTTATGAACTGATCAGTTGAGTCTACTGATGATTGAACATTTATAAGTATGTTCAACGCTTCGTATAAAACTATCACATGTGCACACATTTTAAGTTCTTTAAACAATGAACTCAAGAATGATGATGTTTTCTTTCAGTCTTCAAATGTTGTTGATGTGATATCTTCATGAACTATGTAAATTCTTTATCGCTCAGTATCTTCATGAATATCACATATAGATATGTTCTAGTCTTCGTTGATCATCTTATCAAAATGAAACATTTAGTTCTCATCACTTTTATGAAAGTTGAAGAAGCTATCAACTGCTTCTATGCTCATGTTTGAAAACATCATGATTTACTCAAGTTCTTCATGTCTGATCGAGATACACAATTCATCTTCAATGTCTGAAAGCATATATGTAAAATGCTGAAGATAGATGCTAAGTTATCAACGACGTATCACTTTGAGATCGATGATCAAATTGAGAAAGTCAATGCTGTCATGAAGCATTATCTTCGAGTCTTCATCAACTACATGCAGAATGACTGAGTTAAATGACTTTCTGAAGTCAAATTTGTCGTCAATAACACATCATCATCAATCACTCTAGCATCATTCTTCTTGATCAATTCAAGTCAGAACTCATGTTTAAACTTCAAGTCTTTTGAGTTTCTGCTTAAGAATCTTACATCTCAAGCTTGAAACAAGTTAATCAATGTTGAAGAGTTCATTAAGAAGATGAAGAAATTAACTGAGCATTTATGTGATGAGATGCTTATAGCTCAGATCATCTATGAATTCAATGTTAATCTCTTTCGTTGTTCTTGTTCTAGATACTTTATCGAAGATGAAGTCTGATTGAATGCTCGCAATCTCAACATCGCTCGCTTCGCTGTCAAGTTAGATGATCATAACGTTGACTTCTTCAAGATCAAGCATGTCTTCAAGAATAATTCTCTGATCATTGAGTTAAATCTTTCAGTGTTCATGAAGATTCATTCAATCTTTTATATCATTCTTCTGAATTATATTGCAAGTGACTTTCTTTCGAGTCAACGTCAGAAATCTTGAGAACTCATTATCATTGAGAATGACGAAAGATTCTGATATGTAAACAGCATACTAAACTTCAAGCATGATAGACACTATAATTCATTTCTGCTCAAGTATTACATTGATTAAGAAGATCACTTTTCTACTTGAAAGTCTTTTCATCTTCTGAATAATTGTAAGCAAGTGCTTGATGAATATCATCTCGTCAACTCTGTCATCAAAGAATCACATGTACTGTCATGTGTGATGTTTCAATGTCAATGTCAAGAACTTTAAGTTCAATCTTCATCATCTCAATTCAGCTTAAATCTGACTCAGATCTTGTTTAAATCTGTTTCAGACATCTTGTTTAAATCTGACTCAGATGTGATTCAAATGTATTTTAGTTTCATCTGTGCATCATCACATTAAACTGCATTTCGTCTCTTTCTTACTCAGATCTGACTCAGATCTTGTCTAGATTTGATTCAGACATCTCGTTTAAATCTGATTCAAATGTGATTCAGATGTGTTTCAATTCTCATGCATCATCACGTTAAAATGCGTTTCATCTCGTTTCACTCTTCAGACATCTTGCTCAGATCTGATTCAGATGTGACTCAGATTTATTCTAGTTTCATCTGTACTTCATCACATTAAAATGCGTTCACATCAATTCTTGTCTCACTTCAGTCTTCATCTTTGATTCTTTCTCATCTTGTCTTGTTTCTTCTCATCATCTTGCAGAAGCTCAGTCTTGAAGAGAGAAGTTACTGTCATGATGTCAGATCATCATCTCAATTTAGAACATAAATTGTTGATATTTTAAATAATCTCGATTCATTGAATCTGTTTCGCAGTTCAATGAATCAAGTCATTAATCTAATCATCATCATCTTAATCTAGTTTCAGCAATTTTGTTTCAATCATCTCAGTCATGTGCGTGAACTTCTGCAATCTTAAGTCAATAGAACTACTGTTTAGTCTTGATTCTGCTCAATTTATGTATATAGAAGTCGAGTTCTCATTCTTTTCTTTCACTCTTTATCTTTTATCTTATACATTATCTGATGTATTGTCTTGTACTTAAATTCTATCAAAGTAATAATAATAATATCAGTCTTTTATATTGATAGTATCTCTAGTTTAGCTCAGTCTCTGACATTAACTTAATTTAAAACATAAATTGTTGATGTTTTAAATAATCTTGATTCATTGAATCTATTTTGCAATTCAATGAATTAAATCATCAATTTAATCAATGTCATTTTAATCTAGTTTCAGTAATTTTGTTTTAATCATTTCAAAATGTGCATGAATCTTTGCAATCTTAAGTTATAAAACTATTGTTTAGTCTTGATTCTGCTCGATTCATGTATATAAAAGTTGAACTTTCGTTCTTTTCTTTCACTCTTTGTCTTTCATCTTATACATTATCTGATGTATTGTTTTGTATCTAGATTCTATCAAAGTAATAATAATATCAGTCTTTTATATTAATAATATCTTTAGTTTAACTCAGTTTCTGACAATGTCTTGAACAATGTTTAAAGCTTATTAGAATTTGATATTTCAAAATATATGATTGCAAAATTAATTGCAAAATTAATTGCAAAATTAATTGCAAAATTAATTGCAAAATCAATTACAAAATTGATTGCAAAGAAATTATGAAACAACATTAATTATGCAATAAATGAAATAAAGTGAAGAAAAACTTACTCTGTTTCAGATATCATTTCACTTCATTAGTTGAAACAAGTGATGATGAATTGTGACATCTGAAATTTCGTTTAACAATTATATTTGTGATGAAAGATGATTGTTACAAGACTTTTTCTTGAAGTTGATCTTGCAATGTAGTTGAGTTGAAAGCGTAGTGTCTAGCATAATAATTTATAAACTTTCATTTGTATTTTTGTTTATAATTACTGTCTTGTCATGTAAATCAATTGTATGAATTTAGTTTCTGATGAGAATCTATAATATTTTCAAGATTGTACATTAACTTTTGATTATGATTGACATTCACGTAATCTTCAAATAATTTAATTTGAGCTTGCATTAAGACTTTCAAAAGTGAATGCTTTCAAGAATGTTGCTTTTTCTTCAGAATTATCATGTGATCTTTGATATGAAAGAACAAAACATCATAAACGATGTAAATTGAATTGATGTTAAGTTCATAATTATGTTCAAGTAAATCAATGAATATCGCGAATGATTTAAGTAGTTTTACAAGATATTGAACATGTTTTCATTCTTTCTTATTGAAAGATAACTTTTGAAAAGTTATATTTTCATTTTCGTGAGTAGAAATATAACTCTTGATGAAGTCTTGAAGACAAAGTGCTTTCAAAAGTATAAAACAGATGAAATTTCAACAAGTTTTAACATTTTATATCATCTTGAGACAAAGTTTGAAATTATGTTGAGTCTTGTGAAAGTTCTTTATTCTTTGAGAACTTACGTTCATATAAACAGCAAGCTTTCGAATTTAATTAAAGATTATTATAATGTCATGAATAAGAGTTTACTCTATATTTCTGATCATGATTGCAAAATCGATTGCAAAATCGATTGCAAAATCGATTGCAAAATCGATTGCAAAATCGATTGCAAAATCGATTGTAAAAATAATTGCAAAATCGATTGCAAAATCGATTGCAAAATCGATTGCAAAATCGATTGCAAAATCGATTGTAAAAATAATTGCAAAGCAAAGTAACATGATAAATAAAAATTATTGATTATCTTGAACAATGTTCGAGATAAATTCTCTTGTACAGACATGCTTTAAAGACTAATCTTAAGTATTCAATATTTCTTCTCATTCTTGTTCTCTGAACTTAACATCAATGATTTTAGTAACTGTTTAACAGCTAACTGAATTACATGTGCTAAACATGATAAATGTGAAGTAGCTGAGAACATTTGCAAAGTCTCGTTTAATATCATCATCATGACATCATTATTGCTGACGTTGTTCATGATTATAGTCATAACTTAATCTTGAATATCAAGTTCTTGCAATATTCATTCAGTAATACTGCTTAGATTGCTATTAATATGCTTATCTTCAATTTGTTCAAAGCTCAACAAGACTTTATGATATTCTCAGAACTTAATGTAGTAAAATCTCATGATGACTAGAAAAGATAATTTATTAGAACTAGTTCATTCATCTAGATTAATGAAGATTTTAGTATTCATTAATAAATTCTTGAGTATATTGATTCAAACAACAGTCGCTCAATTCTTGAAAGAGATTGTAAGTTTGATTCTGTGTGACAGAATAATGCTTGATCATGTTATTTCAAATACTCATTGAAATTAAAGATTATCAATAACAACATGAGAAATATTCAAAGTGACAAAAGTTTTTTGAAGTTGTAATGCAAAGACTTCTGAAGTATATTCTTGATGAAAAGTATAATGCTGTGATTTGTTAATCTTTTGCAATCTGTTTTGCAATCTGTTTTGCAATGTGCAACTAAAAAGTAACTTATTGAAGCTTTAACTTTAATAAAGTTATGAATGTCTTGAACTTTCGTGATCTTAATTGCTAGATTTGTGTATTTATCACAATCTTTGCTATTCAAATAATGTTTCATGATGCTGTTATTGATGCTTCTATTATCAAAATGCTTATAAACATGCAAATATAAACAACAAATGAGTTTAAGTTTTTCGCTTTCAACTAAAGCTGTCTGATAAAAGTTATTTCATATCTCATCTGTTTATGATTGTAAGATTCACTTTGAATAATGATAGTTTGATACTTTTCGTTCTACTTGCATTGCATATTAAGTTTGCTTTTATCAATTCTGAAATATATGTTGATATTCTTGCTCATGATTGTATAATACATATCATTCATTGTGTAATGATTGCAGTTTAAAGAGCATGATAGAAGTAATGTTAGAAGAAGAAGATTGAGCATTATTATGCTCGCTGTCGTTAAGATTCTCTGAAGTTATATTTATAGAACTGAATAAACTGTTCATACTTGCTTGTAATTTCGATGTTCTCATTCAAGAGAATCATATAATAAGCAAGTTAAATGAGAAAAAGATTGCAAAAAGAATTGCAAAAAGAATTGCAAAAAGAGTTGCAAAAAGAATTGAAAACAAGTTTGATTTTTCAAGTGTCATTAAGCTTAAAGTTTGAAAATCAATGCAAATCATGCATCACTGTTGACTTGTAATTGATTGATTCTTATCTTTTAAATTAACTGTTAATTATTCTAAAAACTAGCACATTTTAATAGATTTTAAACATCATGATTGACTAAGAAGCTTATTATAAATACAAGAAAATAATTATACAGAGATGAATTGAAGTACAAAATAATCATTGCACAAAATTATGCAAAAAGAATGTTTAATTCTTCTGTTCACTTTTGCTATTTAATTATTACATGAAAGTATGATATGATGCTGCATGCAATAAATAATTCTATCTATCAGCTTGTGACTGCAAAACTAGCTAAATCATTGATTTAAAAATACTCAATTTCTAAAATATGAATATTAAAAGAATCAAAAAGATTACTTGACTTCTTAATTTTAAATATTACTTTTCAGATTTCACATGTCAATTTGTGTGAAATATTTAATGTTCATTCATACTTGTCATAGTCAAAATTTGTCAATCAATTCTCAGTCTGATCTGATAACATAATTCACTTGCATGACTTGTTTTTAATTGTCTTTCTTTTCAATCATACTACATGTTATAGAGTTTTCTCAGACGTGATGAATGATTCTTGAAAGCACTTTGATGTCAATTTGCAATCTCAAAAGATATGATAATTTCTGAAGAAGACTTGATGATACTGATCACTTTCTGCTTTTCTATATATCATAATGTTAGTATAAATATTGAAATACAAGTCATGAAATTGATTGCAAAATTGATTGCAATATCAAAAGCAAAATCAAGAGTAAAATCAAAAGCAAAGTTCAAATAGTAAAAGAAATAATAATCATGTTGTAAACAAAATTACAAAAAGAACTGTCAAAAACTTACACAATAAGATGACACACTACGTTTTTTCAGAAATTTTGAAACTGTTGAAGAATCTTCATTGTTAATGCTTTTCTGATGACATTCAAGTCATTCATCATCTTTTCGTTTGTCATCATCTTGAGCTTTTCGCTCAGAAGCAAGTTATTCATCTGATATCATTCTTTCATCTGAACATCATTGATGTCAGAAAGCTTCTCTCATTGAAAATTCTTCATACTTATATTAAAACAAGCGCTTAGTATCAAAGAATCTTAATTGAGACTTGCGACATCAAGATGTGTTCTTACATGATTCACTGTATTTTCTTTCACAATTCTATGAATTTATTAATATTTAATTGCAAAAAAGATTGCAAAAAATATCGTTAATTTCATTTGCTATTTACATATGTAATTAACAAGAACTCATGATCATCATTTGATGCTTGTAAATAAACATTCGATTTTTTGAATTGCTTGATTCAGTAGAAATGAATATTTCTATCTTTGTTTTTCACATCTTCAATTTTCTTCTCATTATTTATCATATTTTGCACATAAGTTTTAATATTTTTTGAATGTGTATTATTGAAATAATCTTCAATAGTCGATCAGCGATGAAACTCATCTGTACGCGATGCTGACTATGAATCTACTGTCTAGCTACAGTAGAGTCTAGAGATTATCAAAAGTTTGAACAACATCAAGATGCTGCGTGATGATGAAGCGCTGTGCGTTGATCGCGTGCAGAGTTTTCGCGATCGCGCAGACTTCGATAATCTCAATGCACATGCTACAAAAGCAATCTGCACGCAGATGAGAAAGTCAAATAGAACGCAGAACTATGAGGAAAATCGCTTATGAAAATCATTCGATTCAGCATCTTGTCGCTGTGATGACAAGAACTGAAACAGAACATTCTTGTGTTTGATCTGTTGAAAATGATTAGCAGAAAGAACTTGAATCACGAACATTCTTTAGATTTACATGCTAACTATGTATAGATCTTGTTAAGACTGCGTGTCTGTTACTACGACATAAGCAACTCACGAGTCTTGTTAAGTTCAACATGAGCAAACTTGAGAGTCTCATTAATATCGTTTAACAGATGTTCAGACACAGACATTCTATATGTAGATGATATGCTGACGAGAAGACTTCATTAAAAGAAGAGAAACACAAGCGAGTTAGTAGAGAATGATCGAACTACGCTGTCTGATTAGAAGTGTAGCATATAAACATCTCTGCAAGACATGATCGATTTGCACGAGAAAGATCTCTACAGATAACGCGAAACAGATGAGTTGCACGCTTTACAGGCGAAGCGAGCATCTGCGAGACATGATATACAATGACGACGACTGTCGATCTCAAGAATCTCATTTCTTCACTGAACTCTGACTCTTGAATGTCTTGATGATAGAATCAATCTCTAGTTGAAGACATCATCTGTATAGCTTGAGAGAACAGTAATGTATGTTGATGTAATTAGAGAAGAAATCGACTGCGATACACATGCATATTGCAGACGAAACGTCTGTGACTCATGCTTAAGAAGTAAACTGTCGAAATCTGAGCAGAGAGAGATCTCGTTCATCTTGAACTGTGAATCTGTCGCAAGAAAACTCTCTGAGTAATCTCTTGAGCTCAAGGGAAAAACCAGCATAGATATCGTGCTCTATGTATGTTGCATGCAACGTATACAACATATTTTCGATAGCTTGCAACACAGATGACAAAACGCAGACGCTAAGACTTCTAAACGTCTACAATTCATGCTCACTGTTTACTACATTCACAAAGAAATCTTCAATCATTTCTTGTTTAAACGAACTATTCAAGAACGACTGTGAACAACTGATTGTAAAAGATTTCAATCTACATCATTTTCACTGAGAGAAATGAAGATGCTTCACTCGTCATACGATGACTGATACTCTACTAAACATCATTACAAATGCAAGACTGAAGTTATTGCTGAAATCAGACACTATTACTCGCGAAGCTCACAATCAATTTACAATGATTGATCTAGTCTTTAGCAGCGAGAAAATACAGTTCATGACATGCAAGTGCAAGATACGAATCGATCTACATCAGAGATTGAATCATCTTTCGATCGTCACACAGCTATGTCTACAAACAATCTCAGTGCAATTCTCGACTCAACGACTTTGAAAAAAAATGAATACAGAAGCATTGAGTGCTTATCTGCGAATACATCTATCTTTGAAACGCTCTTTAAACGACAAGACTATGATGAATGACAGAGTGTGCAAGATTATCAGAGTGCTACAGAAGATCATCGAGAAATCTATTTTCTTGACAAAGTCATCAAATCGAGCAAGAGACTTTTGAAATCAAAGCTGCTTCGAAGTAGTAATGAAATCAAGATGACTGCAAATCATATGAAAAACGCAAGACACATTAGAAGCGTGAAATGAATATCTGAAGCACAACGATCATAAAAACAAGATCATTCGACAAATGAAATGCACACACTTCAGATCACAAATGCATGAGCTGAGCGAAGCACTCAAATCGATATGATGCTTTGCAAAATGAGCTAGAATCGAAAGTCAGCTATCTAAAAAGCTTTCTCAGTTTTCATCACTGAAGCGAAGCAACATCGATCATATGATAACGACGTTCGAGAAAAAAATCGAGATACTGCGAGAAAAGTTCTTTCTCTCATCTTCTCAAGCGAATGTCAGCGACATCGCAGAATCATTCATATCTCTGACAGTCTCATTCAATTCACGCATCACAGAAGATGAAGTGAAGCAGATAATCAAATGAGTAAAAGCAGACAAAGCGTTAGACGCTTCAGATATTTCAAACAGAGCGCTTCAAGCGAGTCTTGCAGAACTGATCTCAGTACTGACGAGTTTATTCAATGCATGCGTAACACACAAGTATCATTCAAAGCAGTTCAAAAAGACTCAGACAATAGTACTACGCAAATCGAAGAAAAGCGACTATATTGATTCAAAAACGTATCGACTCATTGCTTTGCTCAATATCATGAGCAAAGCGCTGAAGTCAATCATGATCAAAAGACTGAGTGACATAATCGAGACTCATCACATGCTATTAAATGCTCAAATGAAAGCGAGACGTAAGCAATTCATGATCTCAACGTTAAATCTACTAATAGATTAAGTTCACACAGTGTGAGACTGTGAAATCAAATATGTGATCTTCATGCTAAGCTTAGACGTCGTCGAAGCGTTCAATTGAGTCTCACACGTCAGACTTCTGCACACGCTGAAAATGAAAAGAACATCGAGCTACATAATCGAATGAACACGCAGCTTTCTAAAGAATCAAGAGACATCGCTAATATTCGATGAACAAACGAGTGACATGCGCGAGATAAACGCAGGCATATCGCAGAGATCTTTCATTTCATCGATTCTCTTTCTATTCTTCAACGCAAGTCTAATCAAAAAATGCGAAGCACTGAAAATTAAAATCGAAGTGCTCGACTTCATAAATGATATTAACATTCTAGTCTACGACAGATTCACTGAAGAAATTTGCAGAACACTGAGCAAAGCACACGACGTCTGCGCGAAATGAGCTCGCACTCATGACGCAACGTTCGCATCAGAAAAGTATGAGCTTACGCATTTCACTAGAAAATCGAAGAGATTCGACATGATGACTAGCATACAAATAGAAAACTCAGTTATCAAATCGAAATCAGATGTACAAATTCTAAAGATGCAACTAAACATGAAACTGCAATGAAACGCGCATCTTCGACAAATAAAGACGAATCACGTCACAAGAATGCTGACACTTAGTCATCTTGAAGTCTTCACATGAGAAGCTATCTTCACAAAAGCGAGACAAGTATACTCAACAATAGTGAGATCAGAAATCGCATTCGAAGCGTCAGTCTGACATCAGCGTGACAAGAAAGATGAACTGTCGAGCAAAGAATGCAGACTAGAAACACTTCAGAATCAGACTCTGCGTCACGTAGCAGAAGTGTTCAAAAGAGTAAACATCGAAACTCTAGAGACAGAAACATACACAAGCTCACTACATGTTCATCTGAACATGCTACAGAACAAGATCACGCTACACAGTTGAATCAATGATCGAACGCAAGAGATCAGACAAGCATGCGAACTAATACGCGCTCGTTTGACGAGAGTTAATCGCGTCATTTCTCACTCACTCGTCATCAAGAAAATAGTACTTCTGAATGTCTTCATTCAAGAAGATGCGAAGATACAGTTGAGACGCAGACGACGCTTTTTCTTCTTCATGATTTCAACAAGCGATAGCATCGCAATAGCACAGTATCACAAAGATCAATGAAATCAACGATGGGAAAAGTACAGAGAATGTGTCGCAGATGTCAACGCAATCTCAGCACAAAGATCGCATCTGAGCAAAAAGATGATAAAGATGCGTGATGATTTTCAGAAAGCAGAAAGCATTCTTGCAATGCACATCAGAATCAAATGCATAGATCTGAACACTTATCTGCACTCTAGAAACGTTTCAGGCACGAATAGTTCGCGATGTGACTGCGAATGAAGTCATCAGACGACGAAGCATGTACTCATGCACTGCTCGAACTGATCGCATCTGCGATCAAGAATGTTACAAGATGCTGACTTCTCAAACTATCGAATAATCATTGTCATCACGAAGAGTCTCAGAGCAGTAGCGAAGATGATGATGAAAATGAAGCTCTTGAAGCAATTTAGAGTGACTAGAACACTCGTTCTCTAACGTGCAATCAACGTGAACAAATTTGATACATAGTCTCAAAACTCACTGTTTTGACTGCGTGAAGCAGTCGTATAGACTGCGAGTGATTTTCTATCTCAGAGAGTTTTGTTCACTCGATACAAATAGCATAGAGTCTCTTATGAGTCGATCTAATCAATGTCACAAGAATGTATGAATTTATTATTATTATTATTATTATCTTCAATAGTCTTGCGCTTGTGAGTAAATATTATTATGAATGCAGAACAATAGTTAACTTGTAAAAACAATGATGTAATGATTTAAATAATGAGATGAAATAATGAAGATTAATCACAATGATGAAATATGAAATTTAAACTTCAATATCTTGATTTAAGATTTTAAGATTTAAATCATCATCATTTCAACATTAATTAAGTCATGTAATCATCAACTTTTTTCTTCTTTTATCTTCAAATAATAACAACATACTGCAATTATGATTGCAACAGCTCAGTAAGTTATGTATTAATCTCATGAGTTTATAGAAAATCGCAAAACTGATTGCAATACAAAAATAATGAATTTAACTTTAATAACAAAATGTTACTCAGCATCTTTGATTCTGCAACTGATGAGATTTTGAAATCAATTTTAAATTCAAATGAATTCTTCAACTTGCACGAATTTATGTACATATTTTATTTTTTATTACTCTTGAATTGATCATAAAACTGATTGCAAAGTATAAATAATATCACAGCGAATTCTAAATTCAAGCTTACAAGATTAAATTTCAATCACGAGTTAAATAATAAATTGTGATTGTCAAGCAGCTCAGAATCATCATTATCAAGCTTATCATCATCATTCTCATCATCATCATCTTCATCATCATTCAGTAAAAAATCTCATAACAAGCAATTTGTCAAAAAAATGCTTTGAAAACAGTCAATAATGAAGTTGAGAACTGATGATAAAAAGATGAAGCTCATCAGAGTAAGTTTTGAGTCTTACTAAATTGCAAAAATGATTGCAAAAGTGATTTCAAAGACGCTGATCATATATTAAAATGTTCAACTCATTGAATCAGCTTGTGTTATTAATGTCATCATAAAAAGTGATTTTATCAAACTCAAGAAAATACGAAAATATTGCAAAGAAACTGTGACATTTCGTGAAATTCATTGATATCAAAAAACAATTGACTTACTTATTTCAAAGCTGTTGTTTCAGCGTGTGATTCGCGAAGTGTGTTATGAATTGATTGAAATCAATCTTTGCTTTCAATCAAAAGCTATAAAGACATTGCAGAAAATGACAGAAGCATGACTTGTTGTGATGTACAAAGATTAGTTTCATGATCAATTTTGCAATCAATTTTGCAATTAATTTTGCAATTAATTTTGTGATTTAAATACTGATTACTTAACAGACATCAATCTTTGCGCAATTCACGCAAAGTGTATAATCATTCAAGCAAAGAATATAAGATTGATTTTTCATCTTATGAGCGAAAAGTTTACATTTGAAGCTTGTTCAAATTACATGACGAAGTAGATAGTCATGTTACTATGCAATCAGAATGCAACGCTGTCGCAAGATAAATAGATAGTAAATACAATTTTTGCACTGTCACACTGTTAGTAATACTATTGCTTTAGCGCATAATTCAAGTTAATTCTTATCGCTTTTGTCAAGAACTTTGGTTTTTTTTCTTTTAAATGTAAAGTCAATTGATTAACTATTTGTATGCATGAGATTTCAGCGTAAACGAAATTTTTGCACACGCTAATTAAAATTATTTATATTGATGTCATTTTAGCACGTCAAAGTTGATATTATTTGTTGCTAATCTTTCTAAATTAAAGTGCGCGAAAATTTAGTTTGTGCAAAAATCTCATGCATACAAGTAATTATTCTATTTTTAAAAATTGAATTTGAATTCAGTTTGCATAAAAACTCTGTGCATATGAGTAAGTATACTATTTTTAGAAATTGAGTTCAAGCAACTCAATTCAATCTCGAGTTGAGCTCAAGTTGAGAAAGATCAATTCAATCTCAACTCGAACTCAGAATTGAGTTGAGTTAACTTTCTTCAATTCAACTCAATTCTAACTTGACAACAGATTTAACTATTTTAGTTGAAATCAGAAATAAATGCATTTAACTATATTAAGAATGATATTCTATTACAGTATTACTAGCAGATAATATATAAAGAAACTGACAACTTTTAAAAAAGAAACATATTTGAATACATAATATTAATATACATAATATACATTTACTTTGAAGTTTGAAGACAGTACGAGTAACAATCAGCTGTAATATATAAACAACAAACATAACTGAATGTTCAAGAACAAGATAGAAATAATCTGTTACAAGACAATGCTATACAATGCATTTGACATGAAGATAAGATTAGCAAAGTCATATTTATCACTTGAACAATTAAATTGATATTAAGTATATGTTCTGTGTCAATGTGGTAAACGATGATGTCAGCAGTGTCATTTAAGCGATTAGGCATGCAAAGTGATCTTATAAGTCGAGAAGTTGGTCAAAATGATAAATCTGAAATCATCTATTTTACCGTCTAATTACGTAATTAGGCACTCGATGAGATTTGCCGATGGTTTAATCTCACTATGTAGAGAGACTGAGACTGTAGAGCTAAGTTTTGATGAGACTTTAGCTTTCTATTATGCAACTCTCGTACTGCTGAGACGAATGAATGCTCAGCTAGCCTAGATCGTAGCCTATGCAAAGATACATTGAATTCGCGTGCAATTTCGGTTTGACTCGGGGTTTGACGTGTGTTTAAGGCGTTGGTAGTCTTCTGAATTTGATGCTCAATAGCTATGTAGATAAAAGTCATGACGTTGAATATTGATCGATTTTTGAAGGTTGTTGGTGTAATATGGTTGAATTTTGGTTAGGTGGCCGATTTGATTACATGGCTGGTGAGTATGCGAAGCAAGGCCAGTGGGCAGCACAGATCTGCAGGGATCTCGGTGTGTCGGAATGTGTCAACGGAAATGGACAGACAGTTCAGATGTTCGGAGATAATCAAGGAGCAATTGCTCTAGTTAAAAACCCTCACCTTCATGAACGGTCGAAGCACATCGACATCTGCTACCACTTCATCCGCGATCTTACCGAGCAAAAGAAGCTGGAAATCGAGTACATCCCGACCGCTGAGATGATTGCTGATGCGATGACGAAGCCATTGACAAGGGTTTCTTTCGAGAGGTTCAAGGGACAACTGGGAGTTGTAAAAGAATCTTGAGAGCATAGGGGATCGTCTTATAGGATGTTGAAGAATGTTGCAGTACGAGTCCGTGCCACGCTGTCACGTGATTGCGGGTTCTAGCGGAGAGCTAAGCGAGGACCTGATGTAGTCACTAGTCAGGTGTCAGGCCTCGTATCTAGGGCATGAACATGTTTAAAACATGTTTTTTGACTACCTTCTTTAGCCTAGCTCAAAGCGTGTTTTATACACGCTTTTTAAAGGAGGTTTTAAACACAGGGGTTATATTTATAGTAGCAAACTAATAGAGGGGTTAATTAGCCTGCAGGTCGACCCCTTCACCATGTAAGGTAAAGGAAGCTTCAAAAGCACCTGGCCGTCGATGATGCATTGATGCTATTTAAATTCTCGTTGAGGGTATTCTCGCTCGAAGGATTTACCCTGGCCATAGCAATTTACTGCCATTGCTGCAGTTTGATGTAATCTTTTAGCTACATCGACGGCGAGGGATCTGATATTTGCATCGAGGATGGTCTGAATCGAGAGACGATCGGGGTTTGTAGGTCTTCTTCTGTACTGGTCAGCTCCATGAGCCATGGTCATATGACAGTGACGGCACTGAACAGTAGCAAGCCTTCCAGGTTCGATTATCTGCTGGAAGTTATCGACGACGAGCTGGTTCAAAGGCCTACCGCCACGTTGCGAAGGCATTGCTGAAGGTAGGTAGAGAGGTAGGGATCTGCAAGCAGGTTAGCTAGTAGAACTGACGACAGCGAGCGGGGTCAACAGCGAGGTGAACCTCCCTACTATTCATTTACCCGTCAGTTATACGGCTCACCCTAAATATAGCATACTACGTACAATCACCACCACTAGTAAGGGTGTTCGAATAGTTAGTAAGCACAGAACATTGTTTTACCTCATCTCAATACCCCCTCAATACCCCTCAATACCTTAAGTCTCGAAGTTCCCCTACAGTTCTATTGACTTTCAAAATGCCCTCACGAGGTTGCGAGTTTGACATTGCAGAAGAGCTGGATACCGTACCTGTTACACTACAAAAGAAGGTTAACAAGATAGATAGTAGTAAATACATCGAACGAAGGTTGAAAATAGAAAAGGGGTTACAGCCTTCTTCTGACTGGCTCGGCGAGTCGAGCTTGATACTTTAAACACTAGTTCCCGTACCCATAAAGGTTAAGCTTCTACCATAATAGGTTTAGCTGTAGATCTGAAGGTGGGCCGTATACACTGTATTCAGGGTTTTAATTCCTGGCGCGCCACCAAATTTTAGCTGCATTAGGCTTATGTCTAACCGAATGTGATATAGCTTATACGCATAATATCTACCGTCTAAAATTTGGTTTGCTTCCCCTCTGCAGCAATAACGGCCTCGCATCGATCATGCATCGAATCAATAAGCTCCTCCAATTGCTCGAATGTGACTGCATCCCAGGCTTCCCTCACTGCTTTTCTTAGAGTATTGTAGAAGAGCTTGTCCTGATCGTCATAATGCTCTTGTATTCAGTCCTTCATTATGTTTCATACGGCTTCGATGGGATTCAAATTGGGTGAGTATGGAGGTCAGTCTATAACGCGTATACCTCTTTCTTCTAGCTCTTCTCGAGTGTATTTTGCTGCATGCCCGAGAGCATTATTCTGCATGAAGGAGAGACTCTATTTCATTCTCATTCAGCCGTGTATAACAGATACAATATGCTCACAATAGAACTTCTTGTTGATTTTACTTCATTCTTTCTTCCAGAATACACAGAGCTCTTTCGTTGATCTTGAAAAACATTCTCAAAACATTCATTCACTCTTCTTCGGAAGACGAGGCACAATACAGGTGAAATCGTACTCTTCGTGAGATCGTCTAGTGACTCATATTCTGCGATGACGACTGCCGTTGACCCACGTTTCATCACTTCACAGTATAGTTTGTCACTGTTTCTTGGTTCAGTTTAGGTGTTCGTATGCTCAGGCTAATCGAAGAAGTCTGTTTTTTTTCAGAAATGAGAGACTTTCTTCGAGTCACTCTTCTGAAGAAGCCTTCTTTTTGCAAAGCTCAACGAATAGCATCTTCAGAAACATCTCATTCAAGCTTTCAAGAAATTTGACAGTACGAAAGCTGTCAATTCTCCTGCGAAGCACATACAAAATCAATCAAAATTTGTAGAGATTCGACGTCTATAGTCGATTTACGTTCGCATTGACGTTTCTGCGAAGTAGGTCGATGAGTACTGACATATTGAACTTGACGAATCATTATTTTCAGATGTTCAGCTATTTTGAAGTATTTCCATCCAATATTCCTTAGTGTTTGAACCTGAAGTCGTAAATCACGGGGTAAATCCGACTGTTTAGTGAATGTAATAGAGAGCTTCATAGAAGGCTCTGTAGAAGGTTTCGAAAGCTTCATATTGATAGGTAGATATGTAGATAGATTGATGAGTAGATAGAAAGCTGAATAGAGAGCTGAATAGAGCTGAATTTGGAGGTCGGTAATTGGTGTGGCTGGAAATTGGTCAGATATTTTGAATATACTCGATAAGAGCTAGTAGGAGTGTTCTTAGCGTGCGTTAACAATTAAAACCCCAGATACCGTAGTAACTGACGGGTAAATGAATAATTCATGTCTAGCTTACATAATAAAAAACCGAAAAAGCGAAGCAAAAAAGCCGCTAAGAAGTATTATACATGCTTTTTGTAGAAAAAACGGTTTATCGTGCCCTACTCGTATCCTGTAACTTGCAGTACTCGTACAGTACGGTACTCTCACCATACCATACGTTAGATCTCTTTAGGGCAGTCGCCCTAGCTGCCGAAGCCAGCTAAGACCTTTTCATTTTCCGATAAACCCCGCAATCCAGAGCCGCCCTCGACGTAATAATGAAGCTCCACCCCTGCCGGCATCCATCACTGACGGGCAATCATGACGATAGCCCCATCTAGTGCACCTGTGCCCCGCTCAATGTCTTCTCAACGTCGTTCGAATAGGTCCGAGACGTCTCCTCAAGTTCTCGCGTCAACAGCGGGGACATTCCAAGCCCTCGACATTTTCCAAAACAGTCTTCAACATGGCAGACAGCATGTCGACGGCTCAATCTCGATTGGCCCAAGTCAAAGACTTTGTGACTATGAACAAGACTGCCACCACCATTCCCTTCGATCCAGAAAGTACAAAGTTCCCCAACCGCAAGGAGGTTCCCCAGCGGTCAGATGCTCCCCCAGGAGCTGCTTGGGTATGGGGGAAGGATGACTATGTATGGGCAACGTCGATGATTGGTGTTACCAAGTACTAATGGCGACGACAGCTAGGCCGGTTGAACCTGCTCACTCCTACGAGAGTCAAGGCTGCCGCTGCAGAAATTAGGACCGGAGAGATGGTTTCGCTAAAGTACGACATAACTCCCTGTCGCTGTCATCCCGCTAAAACCGGACTCCCAGCTTGCCATTGAACATCCCAGAAGTCCCCGGCTTCGGTCGAGAATCCTTTCAGCATGAGATCAAGCCGCTTATGGAGAACATGGCCTACGACGACAAATATACTCTCAATACGCAAAGTGGTACTCAATGGGATGGCTTTAGACATGTTCGTCCTGACTTTTCAGTCATATACTCTGTCAGAGTGCTAAGCCTTCACAGGTCGCTCATATGGCTTCCGCTACCTTCTACAACAACACCCATGGCGAAGATATCATAGGGCCCAAGGCAAATGACAAGTGTTCCATTCACCATTGGTCCGAGCATGGGATTGCAGGTCGTGGCGTCTTGCTGGACTACCGGTCCTACGCGCATAAGAAGGGCATACAATACGATTCATATGAAGCTCATCCAATCTCCTACCAAGAGCTCTATCAATGTGGCAAGGACCAGGGAATGGACATTCGTCCAGAAGCGCAAGGTGGAGATATAAAGCCTGGGGACATTCTGTTCGTCCGCAGTGGCTTTATCGAATCGTATTACAGCAAAACCTCTGAAGAGCGGAATCAACTAGCTGTACGCCCTCACCACTTCGGGCCAGACGACGGACAGAGATATGCTGGCGTCGCCCAAGAGGAGAAGATGCTGGATTGGTTGCACGACTGCTACTTTGCCGCTGTTGGTGGAGATGCTCCTGCCTTTGAGGCATGGCCATCCAATAAAGGTAAGGAGACAAAATAGTTTAAATATGCATAGTTGACATCTTTCAGAGTACTACCTGCATGAGTACCTCCTTGCCTTGTGGGGTAGCCCTATCGGCGAAATGGTTGATCTCGAGAAGCTTGCACAAAAATGTCGGGAAAGGAATAGGTGGTTCTTCTTTGTTACCAGTGCCCCGGCAAATGTTCCTGGTAAGTACCTCTTAAAATCTTGCTGAGAAGCTCATCGCTGATATCGGAACACAGGTGGTGTCAGTACGCACGTGAATGGTACCGCGATACTCTGAAGTGGACCCTCGAATGTTCGAGCTTGTGGATAGGTTCTATTTTGAACAATACGGTTGATAAATGACTGAGGCGAAAGACTACGGCTCTTTCCTCATGGTCTAGTCTGGTCCTATATCTTGTAAACAGCATTCTTCATGTTGAAAAACTTCTTCAATTTTTTGTTGTTCTTAACGCTTTGTCATATTCAACTTACTGATACCTTATGATGCAACCAATCCATGATTATATCCCAATCACGAATCTAAACGATAATCCATGAACGGGTGCCCTCATTGATGACCCAACAAACCCCATGAATAAAGTGTGAACTTGGGCCTTCATTCATCGAGTACTCACTATATATATTAACTGACATATCAATCATGAAGCAATTCCCAGGTTATACTATGACTAGGCTAGCCGGCCGTCTTGCTGTCGTCTTCTTGCTCTATATAAGTTCCTGTAGGAAGTAGGAAGGAGTGCAGACAAGATTGTCAAATAAGAACAACAAGAAAGGACGGAAAAAGGACAGAAGAACACAATTTCAATCTCATGTTGTTGAGCATTCAATCGAGAGTATTGATGTGCGATTAACGATTCGTGAGTATATTGTTTAATCAATGGACTGGTAGCTTACTGCCGCTGAATGGCAGGAAACTTCTTGTCGACAACTCGAGTCGTAGATGTAGGAGAATGGGTTTTGTGTCATGCATAGAAAGGTCACCAGTAAGTTTTGACTTTGTCCCACAGTAGCAAATTGCAACCGAAGACTGGGAATACCTTACACAGTGGGACTTAGCCAAAATAAACAAAAATTTCTGCCTATATGTGTTGTAGTGAGTACTACATTATATTGTGTTCAATACGCCTAATGGCGCCGGTACAATGGTGTAATGGTTTTATATCTTTTTCTGTATGCAGAACTTACCTTTCGAGCCCATTCTCTTAGATGCTTTAGCGCATGGGTGGATTGAACATCAAATAGACCTGACATGCAGCGAGCAAGGTCTGAGCCAACCCGAAGAAGACGGTCAGTAATAGAGCAATTGCAGCGAGCCAGAAGGTCCATCTCTGAACTCCTTTCCGTTTGTCCGTCCACCACTGATAGAGAGTACTCGGCTCTGCTTCATCCAGGGCATTCTTGATTATAGAAAGTCGCTCGCCCCAATATTTGTATGTCCTGGGCAACCGGCCCTCGAGATGTAAGATTTGATTTCCGGCTTGTGGGTCCACTAAACCTAGCGGTATCCGTTAGTGAAGCTACATATATTCACAGCCCAGATGATATCTACTTCTTACCTCGCTGCTTCGCTGCTGCTTGCAATTGTCTTTCAAACCATCTTCTGCAGTCTCGGTTGACCCGTGAAGGCAACAGAAGAGCCAAAGTCTGCAGTGTTTCTGCCAGCAAATCTTTTGGCAGACAACCATCGGCTGTACCACTAACGAACGCATTGAGAACAGTTGCATGGTGGTAGAACCGGATGGATCTATCGTCGTCGTCAAGCAAGAGATGGTCTTGCAAGTCATCAGTCCAAACAATCTTGAAGTTGCCAATATGCTCTAGCATTCGGGCATTGAGCATGTGAGGCCACCGTGGCTTCTCCAGTGCGTTAGGAGGATGATAAGAGAATAGTTCGGTAATCACTTTCTCCAAGCTCCAGTCCCCTGGCCAGAATATATTTGTACGAAGTCCAATTGCGCCTGACTGGTAAGTTCCATTGACTCGAATCATCAACAAGAGCCGCACTGCAAGATCGATAGCAGCGTATTGCTGACAATCTTCGCTTGCATGTGGGAAACACGGGTTTGAATTAAAAAAATCGAGAAGTTCTCTTCGTGGCCTTGACTTGTGAATTTTGAGATAATGCACAAGAGCTAGTAAGTGACGAAAGGTCTTGATTGGCAACTTTGTGCCAGAGGAACGACATTCCGCCGAGAGAAATCTAGCTTGATCAGCTTGGAAAAGATATTCTTAAATGATCTCTCACTGGAAATACGCGTCGAATTGTGCGATTGATCGAGTGCAACTAATATGATTTTGCCCCCAAAGGCACTGCAGCAATCTGACTTTCAGGACATCCGTCAGTCCCACAGGACCTGTGGGTGGTAGCAAGACTTCTTCCGGTTCTGGATCTTGTAATCTAATCCTGGCCATGGCTGGCTGAGATATATTAACATTATTATCCTATACCATGGAATACAAAAACGGTGGGGTCTCGATCTGGCGTTGCTTAAATCAAATCAAAAAGGCTTGCAAGATAATGCTCAGCCTCGTCTTCGATGCCCCGCATCTTCCCGATCAATTCTTTCAGCAACCGCAGTGCATAGCCACTCAAAAGTGCGTCTGTCTAAGAGCCAGTTTCTAGATATTTATGAGTTCCGCGTATATCCTATCGCACACAGCTATTGCTTATGTCTTTAACGATTTCGATGCCCCAAGAGACCGTACTAGAAACAGATTTTGGATACCCCAATACGAGTGAGAGTCTAGCTCGAGGCACGACCAGAGTGGCAGCTGCATCAGAGACATGCCAGCCCAAGCCTAAAGAGGCTTCAAAAGTCAAAGGGACAGCGGCGCGTATCTTCAAACCCACAAGGCCGGAGTACAAAGAATCGTTTGGCGTGCAGCTGGGCAATATACACGGCCGACGGCGATGGGACATAACTGGGAGAGCGGCAGCACTATGGCATGGATCACCAAGAACAGGACTACGAGATACAATTCAGGAATCTCTGGCAAGACCAGAACAAAATATCTACAAAGGTTTTAGTATTCGGCAAGAGGCCATTCTGCATTGTTACATGATTGGACATGACCAAGAATGTGCTCATCCAACCATTACCGTTTGTCATCCACTCGCCGTCGTACTTAGGAGAAGCATAAAGTTGATTTCTGGGATGATTAAAAAGGTGCGTGTTGGGCGGAATGAGAGAGTTCTGAATATGTCTTTACCTGAAGCAGTACAGTTTCAAGACCTTGACCGTCGAAACCGAGATGGAGTTACTGGCAAAATCAGTTCAGCACAATTGTTCCGTGGTAGTAAGCGAGAACGCCAGAAATAGTCCCGATAGTTACACGACCAATATGTGCGGAGCAGATCTGCTGATAGATGATTCCAGCAAACATGCCACGTTGGGAGGTGTCGTGGTAATCGATGGTAAAAGTTTTGGCCTGACGGTCTCTCATCCATTCGCTCAAAAAGTTGAACTACCCGCAATTGAATCTAGCAATGCTGTAAAATTTTATGATAGCAATGGGGATGAGGAATCCGACAGCGATGTATCTCAAGGCAAATCTTCCAGCGAAGAACCCACGCCGGCCGTCGATGCGATGGAATTAAATGAAGATACAAATGGGTCTTCACTGAGAAGAGATGGACTGGCCTTTCCAGAGTCTATTAGGGATGGTATAACGACGCCCCAAGAATCGATATTCATGGGAGATCTGCCACTAAAATTGCTATATAGACCCCCTAAGGTATCCCGGAGAAACTACAGTCAAGCTGCTAGGAAATCGTTTTCGCGCTGTCACCTATCTCCCTGACGAGGCCACCGAGGGTCACTCTTTGGACTGGGCATTAGTTGATCTTAGTACGTACGAATACGCATGTATCAACGAGATCAGACCTCCTCAAACTCCGAAGGCACTATCAGTTATTGGCGTTTCAGAAATACCACCATGTGGAAAGGTTCTCATTGCTACCAGACGTGGGATATTGGAAGCAGTACACGCAGGACCTCAGTCAAATTCTTCGAGGAAATTTGGCATCGACTACCGAGCAACATGGTCCGTACAGCTTATCAATGGCCAATTCGGTGAGTTCCCCATCGATAAGAACACATTCGGCTGTTGATGTCCACCTAGAACTTGGTGATTCTGGTTCTTGGGCTGTGAATGCACATACTGGCGAACTTTACGGCACCGTGGTTGCAGGGATTGCTACATTAGGAACAGGATATATCATCCCTTCCAAGGCTATATTCTCGGACATCCGCCGTAAGGCCTGGACAGAGACTATCGACTTCTTACCCCAGAAAAACAGCATTCATGTCCACTTGCCTTCTTTAACTTCTCCCATCGTGCAAGCGGGTTCTGCTGAAGCCCGGATTTCTCTTGAGATGACAGTAAATACTGGTGCAGATAAGTTGAGTAAACCTATTTCTGTCGGTGAAACCGGTTTTATTGCAAGATATATGGAAGAAGCCGCCAAGATACATACCAGCTTTGCATCATTGAAAGGAAAATCGGCTGGGATGGAAGCTGTGAAGGTGGGGGATAGACTAAAAGCTCGCAGGAGAACAAAAACAGGCTGTTTAAGTAAGCCAGTGTTCTAGATGTGTTAAATTTGTGAGTGGCTAATATTCATAGCTTGCCGTAAACGCCGCATCAGGTGTGGAGAAGAAATACCAGCTTGCGTCAATTGTATTAAATCTAAACGAAATTGCGAGGGGTATACTCCAAGAGTGATCTTCAAACATCCTCAAGTTTCCGCACGTGGTTCTGATACGAAAGGTAAGCAAGCTCACATACAGAATATTAACAAGTCGACTAGCCCCACGGGTAATGGTTTCCAATCTTCGTCTAGAGTGGAACATGTGGATCAGCTCCCTTTGGTTGTGCCCCGGCATTCTGAATTCCTTTCTCTACCGAGTGGATCCAGTACGGAAATTCCACCAGAGCAGTATCATCGCCCTTCACAGTATTACCAACTCACGCCCAAGCAACCTTCAAGTGATGCGAACCAAGATATCTTACACCAATCACCTCAAAAGGATATCGCACCATTAAGCCTGCCAGGCAAAATACAGACGGATGATACAAAATTTCGCGTTTGCGAAAAAGCGGTTGAGTCGAGGCCGTCTAATGAGCTAGGCAGATACGATACCCTATCCAAAGAGAAAGAATCAGGAGGACATCCCACAAGCCGTAGTACCACGAATCAAGCTAACCTAGATTCACCGTCTTATACAATCTTCTCATCCAAAACTACTATATTTCCAGCTTACCGGCCAACGCACACAGCATCTCTAACGAATGATTTCTTGGCCCCACAAATATTCTACCACTTCGTACTGACTATTGGACCCAGTCTATCGATCTTTGAGCGCCACTGGCCGAATTCAGAACCAAGGATTGCAGGTACTGCAATCCCAATTCCGCAGCAAGCCCTTTGGACATACATCCTTCCTACGGCAGCCTTGACTAACCAGGCTCTGCGCCATGCAATGCTGGCTCTGGCCAGCTTGCATATGGCAAAGTTGAATTCAACATCAATCCAACCTTCATTGAAGTACTATCATCTCGCTCTCACACGATTAGCGGAAAGTATTCAATTTATTACAGAGCGTACAGATCTTGGTACAATTGCTGCGGCATTGTTATTGGCTCACTTTGAAGCCACGACCGCAGAATATGAGAAATGGACCAATCATCTGTTAGGGGTGAAATGTCTTTTCTTAGAACTCGACATAAAACAAATGGCAAAGGGAAACCAAAAGCAGGCAGGGTCAGCAACCAATCTAAATCGGTAAAGTACCAGAACACGTCCTGCTAACTGCAACGTCCGCGCTAATTAGAGAAGGTACCAGTCAAACGTCAATGGCCCGGATGCAGTCATTATCAGTCAGTTGACGGGACAGTATATTAAGTACGATGAAAGTGGTCACAGCATTGACAATAAGATCGAGCCTGTACGAGCACCGATAGATGAGAACGATGTTCAGAAGCGAGATTCATACTGTGACCTCTTTTGGTGGTATTGCAAGCAAGATGTTTACCAGAGTATGACAAGTGGAAACCAACTCTTGTACGCGGTCACATCCCGATAGTGATCTCTAAGCTGATCTCCATAGACTGCCCTATGACCACTGGAGTCAGTGTCCACCCAGATGTGCAATCGGAGAGCTCGATGCAATCTACGGTACTATGGACCATCTCATTCTGTTAATGGGCAGAATCGCAGATTTTGCAAGCAGAGATCGGCTCTGGAAGAGCAGGATGGTTAAAGAAATAACCCCAGACTCTCCCGACGAATTGGACCTTCGAAGGGCCAAGGACGAGTGGCAAAAAATTCAAAATGCTCTTGACCTTTTCGAACACTGTCTCGGCCCGGAGTGGCAACCCCTTCCACCTGACTTTGTACAGCCGCGCACTTCTCCGTTCGGACCGTGTCTGCAATACAGGTTATCTTCAATAGCTTGTATCTGGGCCACGTATTACACAGGAAGAATAGTGGCTTCTCGTGTGCAACCTTCAATGCCACCTACAGCCGTCCTTGGTGCTTACATCCCTGGTCCTGCGACAAATATCTGGGCTAGTATCGTGGGCCGTATTTGCTGTGGACTTGAAATTCCTCTTCGTGGCCAGTCAATAAAGCCTTCTCTGAGCGCAGTGCTCAAGGATATAAGTTTTGGCCTCTTTATTGCCGGCATGCAGTATCGAGATGAAGATCAACGTAGGTACACCGTGGCTACATTGCAGGCGATTTCGGAAGCCACGGGGTTCAAATTGAGTGCATCGTTTGCGGCAACATGTGAAGCCAATTGGAACATGATGGCTGATGCGGAGAAAGATCCCGCGTTCAATCCAGACATAAAGTTGGAGCCTGTCATCAAAAGAGAACCAATGGTAAAAACGGAGCCCGAAGTAGAAACGCAACAATGGATAAAGACGGAGTCGAAAGAATACGTATTAAAAGACGGCATGCTATCGGCAGCGAATGCAGCCACTGAGCATTACAAGCTCGACAAGCCAGAGTATACCAAAGCCTTCCAGGTCGACGAAGGTCATTACCCTGATACTCAAACCTCGGAGGCCACCAAACCATCGTTCAAAGCTAAGTTTCATTCACCGACGAGCTTTGATGCCGAAGCTTCCTACGCGGAGGATGACGTGAAAAGATTGAGAATCTGCGAGGAAGAATGATACCGAGATACCAGAGGGGTGGACCTGATAGGCAGACAAGCTACTACGGTGGTTCGGGTATGATCTCCTATATGTTGACAGCTTTTTTCCTTCTGTGGATCTCTTCCTATTGTGTCCACTCCCTACTGTTATAAATCAGTGCGAAAATTAAACAACAGGTACTTGGAGGCTTATTGAAAAGAAAAGAAATCTGACGGTAAAGGCTAAGGTAGTTGAGCGATACTTGAGACTAATGCTTCGCTGAGGAAGAATTTGGGAATGCAACAAAACGCTTCCCGGCTACAAATCCGCCATGTCTGCCCAAGCCGCTGAAGTAATGTTAAGATTTCTTATCTTTCCCATCATTCTGGTCCATTCCACCATAGTGGTTCCAGCTCCCCTTATCAAAACTACGATGGAGAGACTGTTGCCGCTTTGGTTCACAGCGTGTTTCGATTGTTCTCATCTTCAGCAACGGCACAACCGTCCAATTCTAGGCATACTTCTTCATGCTTGATAAGAGTAAAGTATGTCGATGGGTAGGTATTTCCAGGATCGAATTTTTGGCCACCTTGGCTCCGTGAACTGGCCAGACTTCTTATGACGCAGATATTCAAGTCAGCGGATTCTATAATAATACTAAAGGTTGTCAGAAAGCATGTAGATGATGGCTCAGATTCACGGTAGCTAAGGTAAAGTGCCACAGTAAAAGAGTCGAGCGCAGACAAACAACAGCGGCCGAATACCAAGGTACATCTTATAACCCAGATCTTTGGGTCCCCCTCAGAGTGGTTTGCTATCAAAGGTATTCCAATCGTTCATAGGAGGTTCGATTCCTAATGGCGCTAGTACAATGGTGTAGTGGTTTTGTTTCTTTTCTCTAATGATAATTAATCTTAGGAAGGATAATGATGAGTATGTTAGCGGTATATCCTGTCTAGAAAGATTAAAGCTAAGTCCCCGGCCTTAGGATGTCACTGGCTTTCACTGATTGGGCAGACTGACTCTCTGCAAACATCACACTCCATCATTGAAGTTCACCTCCATCTATGATATTCACAGCTAATCTATTATACTCTTTTATACCTTATTCAAACCGCAAATCATTGTTGCGCGACAAGATCTTGTTGAAATATGCTATACATACCTGAATAGAATTGTTCCAAAGTGTGCTCACATTTTGGTCGATTCGTCAATCAACAGATCCTTCTATCAACGAGCATCATGAAATCATTTGCATCACTCTTCAAAAGCCATCTCCTCTTCAGCAACCCAGCACGATCGATACAGGTTCATCTCGAGATAATGCTTCTGTCTCACAAACTCCTAGAACGCCGAAAACCAAGAGATCAAGGCAGCCATCGTCCCCGGTAAAGTCTTCGCATTCAAAGGCCTGGGCTGGCTGGATGGGTTCCTCGCTGTATGGATACTGCTGGCTATGGCTATCGGCATCATCCTTGGCAACTTCGTCCCCAACATCGGTTCAACATTGCAAAAGGGCAAGTTTGTCGGGGTTTCTGTACTCATTGGTGATTTACATAATCAATCCAGCTCACGACACGAGCTCAGACGTCATGCTGATTGCAATAGCCCTTAGTTTACTGGTCATTATGTACCCAGTTTGTGCAAAGTGAAGTTCGAGACGCTGTATCAGGTTTTCTGGAAACGGCAGATCTGGATCCAGATTGCGTTTAGCGTAGTGACGAACTGGCTTCTTGCTCCGTTCTTGATGGTGAGTCTTCCGTATCTCTGAAGATCAGGTGCGAAAGAGCTGAAAAGTGTCAGCTTGGTCTCTCTTGAGCATTCTTACCAGACAAGAACGGGCTCCGCAAAGACTTGATTCTGGTTGGGCTCGCCAGATGTATCGCAATGGTAAGCTTCCTTTCCAGCATCGAAGTTTAAACGCCGTATTGAAACCACACGGCAGGTTCTCATACGGACTCGCTTAGCCGGTGGAGACAACGAGTACTGCGTCATCCTAGTCGCCGTCAACTCGATCCTCCAGATGGTCCTCTACGCTCTGCTTGCTATATTATTCATCAAGGTTATCAGCCACGCCAAATCTAAAGTCACGAGCTCATACACAACCGTAGCAACCAGCGTCGCCGTTTTCCTCGGCATACCCCTCGGAGCAGCTATCGTCACTCATTTCGTCCTCCGTAAACTCACCAGTACATCCTGGTACGACAAGTTCTTCCTGAAATGGGCAGTCCCATGGTCACTGATCGGTCTCCTCTTCACAGTACTGGCCTTCTTCGCTTCACGGGGCCATCAAGCCATTCACCAAATCATATCGTGCGAGTCATCGCTCCGCTGATTGTATACTTTGGCACCATCTTCTTTTTCACCTTGCTCGTAACGCACAAAACAGGCTTTAGCTACAAGCTCTCCACCACGCAGAGCTTTACGGCTGTGAGCAACAACTTTGAGCTTGCGACCGCGGTTGCTGTTGCTACTTTTGACGCTGATAGCTATCAGGCGCTTGTGTCTACGGTTGGGCCGTTGAATTGCTTGGGTTGATGCATGTGGTGAAGGCCTTTGGGAAGAGGCGGGGATAGAAGTATTAGGAGTGGCGGTGATGCATATGTTTTTTGTTTCAAAAACAAGAAAAAATACGCTTCAACATAACTTTTTCTAAATACGCATTAATTGTGGATCGTGGATGTTCTGAAGCAATTTGCCAATAACCACTACTTCTTAATGCTGTGTGCTTCGACTCGAACAGACAAGCCGAGTCCACGCTAAGCACCTACGGATCTATGGCAGAAGCTTCGACAGAGCCGCATCTCACAGTGGGCATAACTTTCGGCCACCTAGAACCATCGAGCCCCTTTGGCCATCATTCGCAGCCAAGACTCTCTTTCTTCTTAATTCAAGCGTTGAATGCCTTGCACATAATCGCCAGTACCTAATCTATAGCACGCAACAGCCTCACACCCCCGAACCCCTCACATCTCACCCCTTTATCCTCGACATACCACTCCATTTTTTCTTCTTCTTACAACCTGCTTGCAAGTCTTTCAAGGCAAGCTCCCTCCATCGTCTCTACACCACGAAGCCGGATGGAGATATGGTGGGTGCATATATACTACAGCGGTAATTTATCATACATGCCGAAGAGAACAGAAAGTGCACGACCCGAAAAAACGGCTGAGCTACATACATACTTTGTGTGCAAATCGAACGCTATTTTTACAGCTGATATATCCTCTTTCGTTATTGGTTTTAGTTGACAAAATCGTGACAGGTTAAGGTAGAGAGATGTATTGAATTTATTGGAAATGACTTGTTTTGGATTGAAGTAATCACTCCCGTACTTGTATCGATATCAAGCATCGCCCTGGTTCTTGTCACAGTAAATTCTGCCACCTTCTATCGCAGTGGCATTTTCTGTTCTTATCGATTGGTTCTGAAAGTTTGAGTTGCGAGATACAACCCATTGAAGCTTTTGTGGTGACATGATAGACTTTGTTCCGACGCCAGATGTTGGAGCGTTTGATGAGTGTTGCTTAAATAACGTTTGTACTGGTATATCAAAAAATGTCACGATGAGCTGGTTTCAGGTTCATGTTGAGGAACAGAACGGTAGATATTTGAAGACGATGATGTGGAAAAGAGTGCAGGGGATGCCGGGAAGGAGTGAAGTCAGTATATTCTATGAATGAAGGCTATGAGAGTTTAATCAGAGATGAGCTTTTTTTCAATTCCTCTGTTGGTTATTCAACGCAAACGGGTCTGCAGACAAGAATCTGTCATATTCGTCTGTACCTCTGGCACTCTCTCAACAATGTTGATTGCAACGGCGCGATAGAGTGGCCGAACCCGTTGGTCTTGAACCAGCATTAGGGGTTGCTTGAGAATGCCTTTCCGGAGCTCTTGCGTAGCAGATCTTGGCTGGTTGCGTGCACAGAATGAAGTTGTTTCTGTCAATCAGAAATCCCAAAGGAATAGAGAGAATCCCGGGGCAGTCACAATCAGCACGTCAGTCCTGGCCTTTAGTGCGCTCTAATTGAAAGACCTTGGTCTAAATACTCCAACTGGTGGTATCAAGGCAAATGCACAGGAAAGCGACAAAACCCTGCTCAATCACGCCTGTTAATGGGATAGGTTTGGACATGAGTTTAGGCTGAAGAGCAGTACTGCGTCAGTGCAGAAGGCTGATGGCGTGTTAGCGACCAATGGTTAGGCTCAACGAATGATCAAGCATTCGGGGCGGAATGTCACTGCTGGTATCTTATCGGCTGAGAATCAGTTAGTCATATGGTTGCTGCGTGACATTACTTACGGGAAGATGGGTCTGATTGCACGGAAAGCATGGATTCTAGCGGTCAAGGTAAGTCGTTGAGAAACGGTTCAGGAGCGTCATAGTCTAGTAAAATTATGTCTAAACAATTCTTTACGTCTCATAGCTTCTGTAAGAATCGATATTATAATGTTGATGGAGACCAGGAGTCAGTAGTACCAAGGAGAACTTGCCGTAACGCCATCATCTATAGTATTACCAGAACTCTGTCCAAGTAGCCTTCGGGCCTGCTGCTATCGGCCTGGCTTTTGCGAGAGCTTCATCGGTAACCTTGGCGTTATCGGTTCTTTTGCCGGAGAGGTAGGCATCGCTCTCTGCCTTACCTTCTCCATGTCCATGGCGATATTCATGGTATAACGACGAGTCTCAGGGATGGTAAGGCGAAAATTCAATGCCCCAACGACAGGTTGCCAGAGCACCAAGACGATGATGATTCTCTATATCTTGTCGGCCGCCCTCTCACATTTCGTGTCGCACTTGAAGGCCGTCACACAGGTGAAGAAAAATAAAGTCGCTTCAAGGTTTTCAAAGTCTTGCTCGACTGCACAGCTAAGCAAGAATACTTCTCAATATCCCTCAAGAATGTACTTACTGTAGATTGCAAAGACAGAATGCATCGAAGCACTGCGTCATTTGACCGTCGAGATTCCGCAGTGATGACAGGGGACAGTGGGCAGCTACCTCTCACACCTACACCGATCATGACTTGCCAGAAGATTAGGGGACCCAAGATCGCAGGGCCAGGGCCAGAACCGCTGATGGTTTTTCCGAATGTCTCAATCAGTCGGATGATAAATTCCAGACCGTACGTCTTTTTACGCCCCAACTTGTCGGCTAGTCAGCCAAAGACGACCTGACCCAATATTGCGCCGGCCGTCGTTGAGAGCTCGAGGGCAGTGTTTGCAGATACTAAAATAGAGTGCAAATTCAAGGAGGCCAGTTCAATCCTCGTTGTGATGATAGTCGCGCTGAACAGGTTGTATGCATCTGTGGAAAATCAAGTCTCGACCGCCATGTCGGCTCGAACGCGAGAGGGTCCGATAGGTGCGTTGTCAATGGCTGCGAAGCAGTCCTTTGAAGTGCATTACTGTCCGTTGCTGGAGGATTCGGGGCTTTTGCATCAATCATCACGGATGTGCGGAGCACAGAGCGAACTGTCTTGATATCTATTGTGAATGGGGATAACGATTTAGCTGAGGTAAAGATTCTGAGGAAATAAGGTTGCAAGCCGTAGAATACTTGGAAAAATTCCACAGATGAAAACTTCTAGCAAGGCGGCTTCAAATTCAATAAAATCGCAACCTGTCGAGATGCGAAATTCTTTCTGAGTTTTTCCTCGTCGTCTTACCCTTGAGTCTGCTCGATCGAAGAAGCATGAGGGCGTAGAAAGCATGTCACATAACCACAGCAACAGGCTACAACTTTCCCAGCTTCATGGGACGATATGGCACAACCGGGATCGAACGGATACTTAGTCGCGCCTCGCCTTAAATCTGGGTTTTTCAGACTTGGCGATGATTGTCACCATGGGCTTGTAATTTTCTGTGCCTTGACACAATTTAAGTATCATTGGCATGCCAAGTGATCCCATGTGGTCAAAGCCACTTTTCGCTTCAGCCCTTGTCATTGCAGAAACCTTGTTTCAGCCAAACGGGAGCCTAGAATTGATATTTAACAATGATGCATACTCCTTCTTAAAAGTGCGATTTGGTTCTGCTGTACCCGAACTGCTATCCTTCAGTCACCGGCTTACCTTTTTGCAATGTTGTCGGTTTTCCAAGCGTTCGCAAAGTAGCAGGCGCCAAACTTCGACGCGGTTATGTTGCAACAATGAGCAGATGTATGTCCTTTTCAAGTCCCTATAGGTGGTACGGTGTGTTTGCTCACTTCTGACGTGTTTAAACAGGCTTGCAATAGGGCTTGATCCGTCCTAGCTGCGATCAATGTGCGATGAAGACGCCGGCAAGGGCTTAGATAGCGAGTGCGAACTATTTATTGAAAGCGGTTTTCATGGTACTGAGTCTCATGTCATTGAAAGTCGTTTTACTGCATGCGGCCAAAGGGTCTGTCCAGTTGACCCGGCATTCGACTTCGGGGGCCAAGTTGAACTTGTATTTGCCTATCGATACCATGGTCAAATTGTGGGCTTGAAGGACCAGTGATTCTCTGCATAATCAAGCACGAATAATTTACGACTCATTGGCCGTTTAGGGCCCGGAAGCCATAGCTCAATCCGGGCCGACATTATCATGGTTAGCCAACGAAGACCCTCGCACACCAACCACTGAGACTTTCAATCATGGATTTGTCGACGTGAAGCGAGAATTGAGGGCGGTTAGCCTGTCAGACGCTACGGAAAGGGTTTGCGAAGAACGGCAGGCCCGAGCGTATTGAAAGCTGGATTCGATAAGTCTGGAAATCTCCCTAGTCAGCTTCAAAGGATGAAAATACCGTTGACGTCTGGAAACGCCTACTTCAACACCCTTACTGCGCACGCCATCGATATTCGTACTATTCAATGGGCACAGGTCCACAAGATGGACGAGATGATACAACGGCTTGGCGGTGGCCTTGGCGAAGTGACGACACCAATAAAACTTTCCGGCCAAAAGTCCGACCTTGATCTGTGGAGGAGAATCCTTACAGCACTTCCTGGATGCGAACATTCTGAAAACCCATGGCGACTCGGATCATGGTACTAAACAGCAATGCAGTCCAATACAGCGGCTGTTGAAGCTGCGGACGCAGGTTTTGGAGATCAAAAAGGTCAGCTCATCCTTGACTCTTGATCACTCAACCCTCCCCCAAGCCAGCAAAGGTACGTGCAACGCTGAGACTGACATTGAAATTACAATGCAGTCGCAAAGGTTCCATTGAGCGAAAAGTACCAAACTCCTTGTGGAATTGCTTTTGTCATTTAGGGATTGTCTGGACTTCCAACGTTTCGTGAACCACAGTCAGCTAGCTGTTGTGCAGGCTGTGAACCTATTAAAATCTGGAATCTGCATTGAGTGAGTATCCGATTTTGCTCCTGAGAAGCTTCTAATTACACGCCAGCTGAAATAATGTTGTCTGTGCTAGAGTCGGTCCACGTTTCTTACATTTCCTCAAATTAGATGACACTTTGAATGAGTTGCGACCCTTTCTTGATGCTACCGGATCTCTCTTTATGCTTGAAATTATCCGAATCGTTCCTCAGATAGAGGACTACAGTTGCCCGATATGCTTAGATCTAGCATTCAAGCCCAGTAAGAAGCAACCCTCTTCGTACTTAATAGCGACATTTTTGAACATCGCAATTAAGAAAGATATGCAGCCCGTCTGAGTTGTGGCCATATTCTCTGGTTTTGTTGTGCTATAACTCTTCAGCGTAGTCTGAATCCTCAGTGTCCATTGTGTCGGCAGGCGACGGTGATGGCAGCGGACTCTTACAATCTCGATCACGAGCGCATGAGATTCTTGGAGAGATTCTTCCCTACCGAGGCAAAGCGGAAGCAACGGAACAACGAGAAGCAGGTGGCGAAGGATTGGTTTGAACGAGCAATTGTGCAACCAATTCAGAGTCGGCGCGTAGATGTAGAACCGTAGACCGTGTTTCTTAAGCGTAGTACTGATGTTTTGGAGTTGTCCTTGCTGTTGTCCAGGCTTCCAATCACAAAAACATTCTCGATATCATTGGTAAGGTAAGCTAAGGTAGCCTTGAGGTTGTCACGAGACTGAACATGCCCGTGGACCTTGAATTTCAGTTAACGGATTTGTTTCATGGAAAGACATTCGTCTACGATGAGATTATGGGTCATTTGAAATTTTCAGCAAGATCCCCGACTAGCGGTTTTCGCTCGCCTCTGGTTTGCTGGAATGATGGTACCGGCCAAACATGTTCCATAACTCGATTCCGACATGAAAATCTTTTGTACACAGAGAGCGTTCAAAGGCCGAAAGTGCTCCTCAGCTGATCGGCCATACATTTGGGCAGATTTTTCTTGGTCGTACATCGGGTTCCATATATGTTTCTTGTTCAAACCCAAAGCCGGAGGCTCGAGGGGCTGCCCAGAGCAAAACGTGACGCGTGTATTCTTGACGACTTTTACCATCGAGCTCGATGGGGAGTTGCACAGAAGACGATCGTCCATAGCGGTGGACTGGTATATTGCGGTTTGGGTTTACTCTAATACGAGCTAGGCTGAAGTGGGCGGCGAGAAAGCACGTGCATCACAAGCGTCGAAGGTAGCTCTTCCATCTGTCCAGACTCCAGAATCGTCGTGCCTCAACATCGCCAATGAAAAAATAACATCCATCTTCATCTGTAATTCTTGTGCTCACTTTCCAGTTGAAATCCTTTTCATCGATAAAGTGTCTTTCAGGAAATGATGTTGCCTATTATTTTCAGTGCGGACACGGACTACAGCGAAGGAAGTTTCAGTCGTTGTTCCAAGAGAGAATGTGGAATTGATAGCCTCTACTGGGACTCAACAAATATGTTGTCGGTCATGTGGTCTCCCCGACGTTTGTGTTAGATGCTGGGCACTCCATACTCTTGTTCATCTAATACTCATGGTTTCCTCTAATCTAAATGCTGCTGGACGGGTTTATCTGACCATGTAGTGATCTGAACTAGACCATGGTATTGAACGTCCTGTCCGCCACGATGTCGACATGGGTGCAGTATCTGACCTCTCGCAGAGGCCAGGGTATGCGAAGGAACAGTAATGCGGATGGAGCTCAGATGCTATTGATGTTCACCCCACTGACTATATCACTTTTCATCTTTGTTGCGGACTCGGCGGTCCTGGAGGGGTCTGGCTCTTGCTGTTTTTGTGCCTGTTGCTTTGCTGCTCTCTCAATCCTTTCGCTGTACCGATCGCCAAAGAGATCGAAATGCGGCCTCATGACGATTGTATACTTTACGAATTCCTCCATACAGTCCACGAGTCGATCTCGATTACCACTTGGTATGAGCCTGCTGCCGCCTTCAGGGTCTTTTTCCATAGTTGCGTCGGTAAGCGCATCCGTGAATTGTGTGTATGCTTTGGGTATTGAGCTCTGATTGGGTATAGTAAACATGCGCATCCAACGCCCGAGTATTCGCAAGGTATTGACAGTATTGAAAGACTGAGAACCGCCCGACACTTGAGCAATTGCCAGCGTCCGGCCTTGTGTTGGTCGAACCGAGCCGGTTGAGAGAGGGATCCAGTCGATTTGGTTTTTGAAGACAGCAGTCTGGGACTTGTTAAGATGCTGGCTACAAACCATATTGGGCAAACAGCCTGGGTAAGATTGACGCAAAACAAGTGACTTACTATGTTGCCATGTTGCTCAGGTGAAACCCAGATATGTCCATCGCTCCACCGACTCAACTGTCGCAGCTCTTGCACCTTCTCGTGCGAATGCTGCTCGTCATCCTTGACCGGTAGACCCATTGGATCATACACCCGAACGTCACAACCAAGTCTGAAGAGGATTCGGGCCGCTTCCAAAGCGAGGAGGCGTGAATATGACCTGATCGCCAATCGCGGAAGTGAGCATGGTGGGGCAATGGTGTCAAAGCCGCGGTGGATTCGTCTGTAAAGACGTAAGGGAAGGGGAGAAAATCACCTCCGTCTCATACTCCCGAAAAGCACCAACACCTTCAATCTGTCGCCACTACTTCTTTTCAATTCTCCCTCCACCATCTTCAACACAGTACTAAGCTCCAGCTCCGATACCCAGTCGTTCTTCGTGACCTCATCATCCAGCAAAAAGGGCCGGTAGGCTTTCCTGACCAGTGCATCATCCTCGGAAACCGGGATCGCGAGCGTCCGTTTTAGGTCGGTCAGGTCCGGGGCGATCACGGCAGACGGACGAGCAGCTGCTGTATTATTCAAATCACCTTGAGAGGTCGTCATTGAAGCCATGGAACGGCGTGTTTCAGACTTGTAGAAATCTCGCACAATAGTGGAAGAATGAGACCTCCTAACACTACGACGTAGAGAACAACAGCAACCCGGCGAATAATACCGTAAAAGGCGCGGAACGTAAGGACCGCTCATTCGGGCATTATCAAGTGAGTAATACAACAAAAACGCATAGGAACGTGATAGGAAGAAGCTCAGTACCCACTAGCTGGGGGTACTTCTACTTTGTGATTATGTAGGTACATGTTACCTTGATTTTAAGTACCCAGATGAAGCAATGAGATTAGCGATTTGGTCGGATCGGCACGATCGGGTACTGTGTATCATACAACCCAGGCCCTATCGAGCGGGTGGTCACTGCCCGACTTTGATTGGTCGGGAAATGACCGAGAGGCCGTCCGCAGCCTTGAATGTCCAAACGCAAACCAAATCGTCTTGTTATTGATCATTCGCTCTTTTTCGAGCGTACTGAGGTATGTATGTAATAAAGAGTTAGGTAAGCACCTGTTAGATTGCTGAATCTGGATATTCACCTCAGCTTCCAACAAGTCTATATATCTCAATGATAGAAATGCATTATCCATGCCCGAATTCTCACGACGCAACATCTACCACACCTTTCTTTTCATCTATCGCTATTTTCCTGAAGTCCCCATCTCCACCATGCCTGCCAAAGTTTGCAAGTGATTTGTCGAATTCAAAATATCCAACAACGGAACATCGACCTTGAACACACTCCAGAACCACGATCGGTACTCGGCGCGCAATCATGCTGTCCATTCCGTACGACGCCAGTGCCTTGTTCGTGTCCACTTTGTTCAGCGACATAAGCAGCAATTTTGAAAATCTCCTGCCGTTACGAGCGCCAGGACTGCCTCGTTCAAGGACGTTGCTCCAGCTGCTTCCGTCGTGAGCGCTTTGATCACGGCGGCAGGCGGACCTTTGGACCACGATGCGTCGATGGATGTGAGCGCCGCACCATCATCTTCTGAGCTGGCATTGAGGGACGCGGAAAGTAAAATGGTCCGAGGGTCTTGTATGGTTCCGTTGCTGACGTCGAATCCCTTCTCCACCATCTTGCGGATGTCGTGGGGCTTCAAGCCTGTGAGAACATGGGATTTGGCAAGCTTGTCGTACTCCATACCACCTGCTGATAGCGTGCCGGATAGCGATAGGTCAATTGTTTGAAGGAACTCTTCTTCATTAAGAGGCTGAATGCTCTTCCGAAGTAGTAATGCTTCAATCTCTGAATTTTCGTGAACTTCAGAGATCATACCGAAACCAATGGAGCTAACTGGTTTGCCCAAACTCTGGCGGTATCGAGCGAATGCAAGGAAGCCGTTCGCAGAACAGTAGTTGCTTTCGGTTGCACTTCCAACACTTCCGGAAACAGAGGAGGTCATGATGAAGAAGTCGAGCTGGCCATCTTTGCCTTCCAGCGCCTCGTGTATTTCCAAGTCCCACGCCGCTTTGGCTGGATACCGGTATGCCACGCTTTGTGGGTCATGGTCTCGAACAGGGCTTCGTGGAGACCCATGGCGGCTTGGATTACGCCACCAATTGGTTTTGGAGAAACGGTCATGCACGTAAGAATATCAGCCTTGCTGCTCACATCCCCACGAACAACCTGTACAGCGGCTCCGGCTCTTTCGAGGGTTTGGACTACTTCGTGAGCTGCGGGTTTGTCGGTGGCGGAACGTGCAAGGAACGTGAAATTGCGGGCGCCTCGTTTGAACATTCACTTGCTTAGACTTCGTCCAAGGCCACCTAAACAGCCAATCAAGACGTACGATTTGTTGGAGTCAAACGTTGCGGTGTATTTCGCAGGAACAGCCTACATTCATCAGTCCACTGTCAACTTCAGAGGTGAGAGAGATTTCGTACCGGAACGATGCTTTTCGGATTCTGCATCGATATGACAACTTTGCCTACTCTGTTCTTCCGAGAGAAAAAGCGATACGCTTGCGTAATCTCCGAGACGTCGAAAGTCTTGATAGGAACAGGCTTGACTGCTCCAGCGCGAGATAGTTCTAGAGCTTCCCTGTATTTACTTTTTACTTCATTGGCAGACCAAGGCTTAATGTGATCTAGGAGGGTTCTGCATACTTGATGCAAACGTCCTTGTAAAATTGGTCCTCATGGTAATAGAGCTCCGTCAGATCAAAGGCGGTAAAAGTCACATTACGGAAGAAAACATCCATATTCAGCTTTCCTGCATCGACAATATCACGTTTGCCAACTTCAACGAACCGACCAAAGTTGGCGCAGCATCTCCAACTGGCATGGAGAAGATCACCCGTCAAGGAGTTTAGCACAACGTCCACGCCTTTCCCGTTAGTCGCGGCAAATATTCCATTCACAAACGAAATATCCCGGAACTGAAAGATGTTCTTTCGCGGCATTCCCAATTCGCTCACAAGGAAGTTTTTCTTATGTTCTGTGCTCACAGTCGCGTAGACCGTGGCACCCCGCTGTTGCGTAATGGCTATTGAGGTTTGGCCAAAGGCCCCAGCGCCAGAGTGGACGAGAAAAGTATATGGCCATATCGTCAGCTCTGAATTAGCGGTACTCGTGATTGTTATTTATCTCTCCAGCCCTCAAATGTGCGCGATCGTCCAGCGCGTACAAAGCTGTGCCGTATATCACTGGAAGTGTAGGCATAACCCGTATCCAACATGTCAGCGCTTTTCACGAAAGTAATCGCAGTGAGGGCATTAGACCTCAAAGCTTTCTTCTGGGAGCATCTTGTGACAAGCCCAGGCTGGTACCCTTTCAGTGGTTCTAAATGAGTTGGGGGCCAACGCACAGACTCGATCGCCAGTTTGCAGGTCCTTAACATTTTTGGCGACAGCTTTGACGATATCAGCGATTTCAGTAGCAGACGTGCCTTTTCCGGTCTCGACTTTTCCAGAGAGAACGTATATATCCTGTCTATACTTTAATGTCTCGGAGTCCCCCTTTAATGGAATTGATGAATACCTTTGCATTGAGACTAATCGCTTGCGAGCGTGGGAAATCTGACTCATTGTCTAAGACATTAGGCAATTGTCTGGTCTTGCAATCGCACTCTCTGCCAACCTCCAGAACACAAAGGCGTGGATTTTTGTGCCCAGCAAGATCAGCCAAGCCCGCGATGACGCTAAGAATGCTTTCTTCAAGAAGATTGTGGTGGTCTGATATTGACTGCCCTAGGTACCTGAGTGGTGCTATACTAGGTACATTTTGGATGGTTAGTGGCTCTCTGTTGAAGTGTATATCATTTCGTTAACACCGCTCTTGCAAACAATAAGCCCCTTGTGTGTAGAAGTTGCGGGGCTTAAGCACTTGCAGTCCCTACTGTCTCTCTCATGGACCACGATCATACTTCCAACAACCCGTACGTATGATCCCACCATGATCCTGCATCTCTGAATCAAGAAGCAAACTCTCACACCAATCACCAATCTCCGAGGTCATCGCGCTACAGCTGCGCCGCCCTAAATCCTCCAGACCTTACTTGTATCCGCGAATATTCTCCGCAATCTCCTATCTTATGGCTAGCGCTTGTCTGTACGAGCTTTGGAGGGTTCAGCGGCAAAGAGCTGAACAGTGACTCAATACTCTCTGGTCAATGCTACTGTAGAGCACCATGATGATAAAATATCCTAAAGAAAACCAGTAGGAACCAATGAAGATGCTCAGAAGAAATGATAGCCGGCCGCACAATAAAAATTTCGGGAAACCTCAGATATAGTAAGTTTCTCCCAATGAAGGGCGATCCTGGATACCTACTTTACAAAAAGTGGTAGCACGTCTCCTAACCCGCAGTAATATTACCATTACCGTACTTGCCAATTGCCATCAACAAAAGGTACGACAGGGATGTCTTTGGCGACGCAACACTAACAACCAATGAGCGTTTAGCGGTGACATCCTCCTGTTCTACGACTCAGACTACGAAGTAATATATAGTCAACAAAAAGTATCCCGGTATTAATCCAACCATCTTTTCATTCAGGCCCATTTTGATTGTAATTCTACCGCAACGTAGATTGCTAAAGCACAATCTTGGTCCCATAAAATCCAATAATAGTACTCTCTTAGCTAGTCATCGTTCACACTTGCATCCTCATCGCTCGAAGGGTATGGCCGCACCAAACAAACCAAGTGACCAGCATCCAGCCACCGATACCCCGTGGCACGCTGGCTATCCCAAGCCGAAAAATCAAAGTCCAGCAACTGTCACGCGACAAGAAATTCTAGGCATGCTACGTGCTGCAGAGAAGCCCCAAAAGGACTTGGTGCTTATAGATTTACGAAGGACGGATTACGAGGTAATTCAGCTCCTCAAAAACCTTAGGGTTAAGGCACATGAATATGGAAGGAAAGAACGCTGAACGAAGGCGTACAGGGAGGAAGCATCCGCGGTTCCATCAATTTGCCAGCGCAGAGCTTATACCCCACCATTCCGGCGTTATATTCCCTTTTCAAAGCAGCCGGGGTGGAGAAGGTCGTGTGGTACTGCGGTATGTTCGCAATATTTCCTCTTTCCACTTGACCCAAAACTAGTATCAAGTTCCTTCCATGTATCAACTTCCACTAAATGGATACTGGTTTGACAATGGAAACTCAAGGATCATCACGTGGCCGAGGATCCCGTGCAGCAGGCTGGTTCGATGATTACATCAACAGTCAACAGGATCCGAGGATGAGAAGTGTCGTCATGGTCGAGGGTATCAAGGGCTGGGCTTGTGCGGGCGAAGAGTATGTCGCACTTATGGATGAGTATGAGGAGGCGGCGTGGCAGAAGGAGCCGCGATAAAAGATTTCACGAGAAACTTATATTCACCCATGGTCTTGTGGGCTGAGACAACTTCCACCCCCGCTTATCGCCAAGACATCCATCGTCTTGAATGGTAGGGTAGAACATTTTGTGACTGAGAGGATTGGATAAAGTAAGTATCTAGGTGTCCTTGATCGGCCATGTCATATATTCATATTCCCGAGCAGGGTGTATATCAATACGAACGCCAGCTTGGGCGCGGATATCTTTACGATTATGCCAGAGCACGAGTTGCAGAATTTCGGGATTTGATAGGAATTACTTCTTCATCGAGCCCCCTTATTTCGTCATATCATATCACCGTATCGCCGACGTGAGGGTTTATCAGCGCAAAATCCACCCCCAACGCCTAGTACTCCGGATGAAGCAGAAGCCTAGTTTGTAACAACCATGGAAATAACGGCACTGACTACTTCCTTCTTTCATGACTCTGTGCTTCCCTCTCTACCCTCTCCATCTCTTTTCGATGCGACTTCCCAAAAGACAATTCTTCAAGAGTCCTGCTTTTGCCGTTGATATCGCAGGTTTCTGGAGTGAGATACTTGGTTACGATAGCTCCAGCTATCATCACTACGAAGAAGGAAATCAACAAGTATCCCACTTTGGAGGACTGAGTGTCATCCACAAGTCTGGTGAGAACAATTTGGCCGAAGACAGATCCTAGCTTGCCGGTGGCGGCGGAAATTCCGTGGCATGCGCACCTGTAGCGTGTTGGGAATGCTTCTGCTGGTATCTACATGCGAGTCAGCCCGGACCAAGCACCCCCACCTCTGGGACTTACAATGAATGTCGTCGTATTTGGACCTGTAATAAGGATCAGTCACAGCTCAAGAGACGTTACAGATACATTTGGAGGATTCGAACTCACCAGCATTGAAGAAAAACTGGCAAAGTACATAGACTGCAACGATCCAGACAGCAGCCGTCGTATTCAGTAGCTTGACATAGAGCGCTCCAACAACCACGAACAGCATGGATAAAATAAGGAAGGACCACATCTGTATGATTCTGCGGCTGAAATTGTTCATAATCTTTATCGCTACGGCGCCCCCGAGAACAGCCCCGATCGAGGTTGCCACCAGCGTATGCCACTCATTGCTCACGAGGTAAGGAAATGGCGGCTGAGCTTTCGGTGTGCTGAACATGCTGGGAATGATGCGAGCGCTATTGACTCCCAAAAGATAGAAGGTAAAGTCCAATAGCATCCAATTGAGGGAAGTCGCGAGTAAGTCTGTCCAGTTTCCTTCGATCCAGAAGAACTTGATAAAGTCTCTTACAGACTGCTCAGGGGGATGAGGGTCCTCGAACTCGTTGGCCCTTACGACCATTGTTTGCGTCTGACTTGCTGGGCCTATTGGTCCCACTGGTAAGTCTCTGGCGGGTGGCTCTAGCGCTATGAAACCATCCAAGGCTTGCCCTGCGTGTCCTGGAAGCGTAGCGTTGCTATTAGCGGGTCCTATCTCCTCTGTTGTCGGTCTTCCAACCTCAGGTGTAATATCATCAAATCTGATGCTTTGGGACCCTTCTTCAAGGCGTATGCTGTCATCATCATTAGATTCGGCGTCAGTGGAGCGTACAGGCCAGTAATCCCGAGTTTGCATGGCTTGGTTGGTGTCATTCTTGACATCTAAAACCCAATAGACCTTCGATTACAGTCAGTACAAGAAGCTAGGACGAAGGAGTTCGAGAGTAACATTACTCACAGATTCAGGTATAGTAAGTCGAAATACAATGGCGATAGCTGCAGGCACTGCACCGAGGCCTGAAACCAGACGCCAGACTCGGTCAACTGTCCGAGCGCAATCTGCACCTGTGGGATCCATGAGATGACTTGCATATATCGAGCATGATCCTGGGTTGGTATTGTTCTTAAGGATGTGACTCTGAAACCCCTCCGTTGCGGCAAGAGCCAAGAGCGAAGCCAATAGCTGTCCGACTGGCTGCCAGAAAAACACCGCAGCTATCATCCGACCTCTGTATCTAGTGGGTGCAAACCTAAAACATAAAGGTGATATGAACAATCTGGAAAAGGGTGAAGAATCAAAGGGGTGAGTTGGACATACTCTGAAGTGATGGTAGCACTTAGGGGGTAGTCCGCACCAATTCCACACCCCATTACCAGCCTCCAGAAGATGAACAGTCCGATGATTGACATGGAGTTGTTGACACCAGGAGCTGAGAGAGCGAAGCCTAAAGATGCAATGATGGTGACGACGAGTTCTAGTCCATACATCTTCCTGCGGCCATACTTGTCGGCGAGGATGCCGAAGAGAACCTGACCGAACATCGAACCAAGTAATGTTGCGACGTTCAAGGCAAATTGGTAGCTCGGAGGCACCATTCCTCCATAGTAGACGATGCCGATCATCGGGACTACGGTGTTGATGGCGAAGATCTCAGGAGCTTTGTTAGCATGGAGCCATCCATCCAATGCTTGGATAATGTACTTACATCGTAGGCGTCTGTCATAAACCCTACTCCAGCAACGATGACAATCCACCATCCGAAGCCAGCATCTTCCACTCGGCCGATAACCAGACGTCGCCTTTCTTGCCAAGACTTTCACACCTCGTCAGCACGTGACATATCCACGTGATCCAGCCTCAGGCATAGGGTAGATGACTAACGAGGTGGTATTCGAAGCCACGAAAGTTGTCCACCCAGAAACGAGGCAACCGAAAATGCATTTTGATGTCCCTCACAGGCTCATGGAAAAACAGCTGGTGTTGTTGGAAGAAGATCGTTGTCTTTCCAACATTTGATTAGGGAGTGGGGCAGGTTAAGACAACCTGCAGAGATATTTGGTTCTCCTGGCGGTCGTGTTTCAACACGGTCCAGATGTAACAAAAACCATTCGTTCTGGGACGAGGCTTGAGGCATTTCAAAGACTCAGCCACCACCGAACTGGTTCTGGAGGAGCCCCACCAGAGCGGCAGCATTCTCGCTTTTCGTGGTTGCCTTATCGCATCAGGTAGGGCGACGAATTCCAAGTCGTGTATTTTCTGGTTGCTTAGATTAGGCAAAGATACACTATTTTGATCGCTTCGAAGCGTGGAAATGTTTACTTAATCATGCAGGACACGTTCTCCACTTCCCCACGGTCAATGGCTGGAACCTCCACGTTTTTAGCTGCGCCATATGGCCGGCTCGATCTGGGCTTTGGTTGTGGCTGAGCACGGCATAACCGCGACACCTCCGCTTTAGCAGCACGTTGATTGGTACAGAGCAAAACGACTCTCAGCTGGAACATCAACAAGTTGCTGACTCGACTCATCGTTAGTTTGTTGCAGCCTCACTTGCCATGAGACCGACGTCGGCGCTCGCCGAGCGTAGCTGCCGCTGTCACTGAATCAGATCTCTCCGTTTCCCAACCTCACCGATAGCAAAATCAGTCAAAGGGTTGTGCCGCTATTTCATGCACCAGGGATATCTGCACACACGTCAAGATGGTCCTTCCAGGATGGAATGTTGGGGAGCTCTTGCAAGTTGCGAAAACAGTCTACGACTACATCCAAGCGCTCCGGGGTGCTTCGGATGAGGTCAAATCGTTCGCATCTAAGATCAAAACTTTTTGTGGAGCTTTAGAAGAGCTGGATAAATGTCTTGCAAACCCTACCACAGCTTCAGCTGAAGATACCAAACATCTTCGGGATACCTTGGATGGTTGCTGGACATGTGCCACTGAGTGTCGGAAATTCATTGAGCAGTTCAAGGAGCTCAACGAGCCCATCCAAGGTAAAATCAACGCTGGTGATAAAGTCACCTGGGTCTGGAAGAAAGATACGGCAGCTAGGTTACGTCAAGAAATCAATAGCCAGATCATCGATATCAACCTGCTGCTAGGAATAGCGTCACTGTATGTCTTTGCGACGTTTCAGAGACAACCTTTCGAAGCATCGGGCTGATAAAGATCAGGAAAGACAGTAGGCGGCAGCAGTCTTCTAATCACCGAATGTCAAGACAGACTACGCTGGGCGGTGACATCTCTGTGCCACCAATGCAAGACCAGGCTCGTCAGACGCCCCTTACTCCGGCAGTTTTATTGAATCTACAAAAGGATATTACATCGGATCCTCCGTCGGGTATTGATGCTGGTGGAGGGAAATGGGTTCCTGAAGCGTCTGGCAAATCTTCTTCCACATCTCCAACAATGACACGGGATATTTTCACTCAAGCTCAAAAGTTGTCCTACAGCCCCACCAGCTTATCGGCACCAACCGTCCGCCGGCCATCTTTGCAAGATTTTCCATCACCGGAAGTGCTGATCAGACGTGATTCCCGTATGTCCATGTATACTCCCGTCCCAGATACGACGATGGACAATCTCAGTGGTGTCAAAATGTAGGGCTGGTCGTGCATAAGGGATACCTGATAAAAAGTACCAGAAGCTAATATGCTACCTACTAGCTATTACAACAAGTCAAAACCGCCTTTGCCAATCACAAAGCTTGAGTTCATGACCGATGCTGATGGAAACCCTCGTTATATTATTGCTACGCCTCCTTGTGGTTATAACGCAAGATTCCATCAAAGAAGTAGGCTAGCGTCAGTGTACAAATGGAGTGACATTACTAATTATCTGGCCTTCTTAGTCTCCAAATCATCGCGGTCCATCCCACACACCGAGCATCCTAAAGCCTACGGCAATCAGAAGAGATTCCTTGTCAAGTTTTTAGAACCTCATCAGTTTACGTCCGAGAGGTGGCCACCATCCTCTAAGACACCTAGCATTCAAAGCATGGGAAGCCAAGACACTCCCAGCACAATAGGCTCAGTTGGCAGCGTGGGCACCTCTGTTAGTATTGGGTCACCTGTTCTTTCAGCAGCCAGCGGCAAAGTCAAAGAGGAGACCGAGTATCCAATGTACGAGTTTCAGCGAATAGATGGTATGAGCAATCCTGGATTGTAGTATAAACGATGGATTGCTGATAGGGCACAGAATACTGGAGCTTCCAGGAGAACATTATCGGCAAAAAGATGCTCCTGAACGCACCCGTAGATTACATCGCTTACCAGAGGCAGGGGGAATCCAAGCCAAGCAAGCAGAGTGAAAGACAATACCTTCGCCTATGGAAAGATGGTCGTGGCCAAACCATCATGTTTCATGCGAATAACTCAGGCCAATATCTGGAATATGATCGTCAGTTTTTCGTTCTAAATAAGCAAAGACCGTTTTAGCGAAGACTGACCAAATTGCATAGTGGAGCTCTTTCGTCCGGTCACTGGAGAGTCTCCTTACGAAATCCTGCTTGCCTTGAAAGCCAATGGGGACCCTTCGCCAGAGACGACCAGGAGGCGGTGGTCAATCATATCAAATCGCACCAATTCAATTTCCACTTTACGGGGTTCCAGGTCTCCAACAATATCTGCCGAAAGTTTTATCAAGGGAGTATTTCCTAAAGATTTGATTGGCATAGAATTCCTTACTATCAATTTCACTGATCTTGAAGGTCAGACCCCAGTTCTCTACCGCCTGATAATTTCGAGTTGACCGCTGACGCATGTTTCGGATTTAGATCAGAAACTTTTCCTGGAAAAGGCAAATTTTAATGGCAAAGCCCAAAGCCCAATGATACCCCCTCTAGATTTCGAATTTCCACCCTGAAACCCTTTGCTGGCTGTATCGTTCCCATTGTCACCCTTCTAACGCAGCTCCAGCCGGTAAGGCGAATCACAGACAGCGTGGTTTAAGAGACACGGTGCTGGCCGCAGTATTCGCCTAAAGCTATCGTACTAGTTTAACAAGAGTGGCAGTCGACACTTTAAACTTGACCGGTTGCTTTCAGTGAAAGACATATCTCACCCATCTCAAAGAGGCTTAGCAACTCCACTGGAGTTGAATTCTCGGAAACCCCCTTTCTACAAGAAGGGACACGAGACTCGAAATCGCTCGATCATGTCAGTGTAATAAGTACGTACCTCAGCAACTTCAGATCTTAAAGTGTACTACGGCGTCCTGCGTTCTCAGGTCTCCTACCAAATCTGTCCCATGTCCAAATCGGAGGGAATGACGGCGTTGGCAAGGTTAGAAAGACGAGATTAGAGAGCTGGGAGCCATGAATTATGACACGATACTTTTCAAAGAGTCTCATCTCACCCAGCAGCATCAAAACCCCGCTTGGCTTTCGAACCGGGGTTGGCCGAGTGCCTTATAGGGCCCTTCATGAACATCCACCTAGACTACCTACCAGCATTTAGTCCGGTATGGCTCATTATAAACCGCAGCAATGGAGAGAAGGTGTATTAGTTTATGTTACTATCATACATCTCATACATCTATCATTATCATAACCCCTTACAACTGGTATACTGAAACGTATACAACCAATTTGCCAAACCATATACAACCATAAATTCCATATCCCCCCAACCATCCCCCACTTCCCACCTCTGTCAACGTACCCACTCCACCCTACTTTCCAAGCCCCAAAGGATTCCCCGCTGATCCCTTCCCCCCAGCCTTCCCTCCCCCACCCACCACCGTCTGTCGTCCGCTAACAGCATTCCTTCCTGTCCCCAACGGATTTTGCGCCGTCTGGCTTCGGGTGCCCGAAGCTTTCGTCGCATCTTTGACACCGTTGCCATAGTCGCGCGCCCCGTTGCCCCAGCCGTTGGTCGTGTTGGTTACTCTGCGCAGCCGGGGTGGGTTAGCGGTGCGCGGACTGCTGGATGTGGGCATTGGGGGAGGGGAGGATAAACGGTTGGAGATGGAGATTAGGAGAGACGAACGAGTTTCCAACCCCGCGACCAGTGTTCTGGACGGTTTTGCCGGCGCTATCGACCGCGCCACCTGCGAAGGAGCCGGCGGCTGCGACGCCAGATTGGATGCCGCGAGAGATGAAGTTGTCGTTTGGTGCCATGGTCGGCTGTAGGTTTCTATCTGGGTACCGATATGGAATGGTTGAAGTAGAGTTGGGATAGGATTGGGTGGATTCGAATTGTGAGATAAGGTATGAATCTTATAGATGGAGTTGGGATAGTGTAGATCCAGGTTCTCTCGCAGCTCTAGGATGTTTGACGTCATCGTGCATGAGACGTTTGGGAGGCGGGTACCTTAGTGCTGGTGATCTGGGCATTCGAACCTCACCGTCGTTCCGAAAGCGTCCAATCTTGAATTATTGTAGAATAAACGCTATCGATTCTCTGTCATTGGGTCAAGCGGTAATAATGCGTCTCAAACACGTTCCGATCCGACTGAAAAAATTCTCGCGTCTCTATGTTCGGACATATCGCACCTAGAGCTGAAAAGGAAACACACAGATACACAAACGCACGACTCAGCGTGAACGCAAAATTGCCAAGCCATCAAAGATGTCTAACAACCGTAGAGAGGTCAATCTGTCATGCACCTATCGAGTATAGAAGAATAGCAGAACGCTGACTATGCTTCCAGACACCCTGCAAGCTGTGTGGGATGAGCTTCAACATTGGCCGAGTTCGGAAGCCAGATGAACCATATGAGGCCGCCTGGAACCCTGAATGTGGTGAACCGGGTCAATTTTTGGCTGGCGATTACAAGAACTTTATCAGCATGGATGATGAAAAAGGACCTCGCTGTCCAGAATCTGCTGGTTGTCGAGATGTTAGGAGAGAAACGAGTGACAAGCATCCCGACTGTGTTGAAATTGACGGTGATGATGGAGAAACGGATGATTCTGATGATGAGTATATCTATGAATCTGAACAAGACGAGTCGGACAGCAGTTACACAGAGGGAGAAGAAGAGCTTGACGAGGAAAATGAAAAGAGTGATTGTATGCCAACGTACGGTTGGAAAAAGCACAGCAGTGCCTCTCAGGGGAGAAACGTCAGAAGTTGTCGTCTGAAAGGCAAAGATAACCAAAATACAGCATACTCTTCTGTTACCCGAGATGAATTACGCGCAATGATCGATTTCGTTAAAATAGCACAGCCTTGCAAACCAACTGCCGAAGCAGCCACCCAGTCCGCATCCCCCAAGTCCAACGAAGACAGCGAACTCGACGAGGAATTTTATAAACTAGGCAGAGACAACGGAGAGCTAGAACATCTAGCAGGACCTGACTGTGGCCCCCTATATGGCTACTCCGGTTGCCGTATCACCTCTGAAGAAATGAAGGGATGCACTACGGTGCAATGGCTGGTCTATAAGACTCCGGAGTGGGATGTTGAGTTTGATGATCAGATCTTCGAGCTAAGAAGCCAATATTTCCTTACTGGCCTCAGTGGGCGGATGCCCTCGAGTGACGACGATGGGTCGGAATTTGTACCAGTCCGTCATGGAGCAGACACTCTATACCCGGATACGGTTTCATTCGGCGATGTAAGTCATACCTGGGCAAGACCGAGTCTTTTCAATCTCCGGGAAAATATTGCCGCTGATATTGAATTCATCTTCGCAGCATCCTCTTGAGGCGGAGACACCAATGCCGTTTCACCCCACCTGCTTCGAGATCTTCACCCGTGCTTCTCGCCTTCTCAGCCACCACATCGACATCCACGGTCTAGCCGGGTGGCGACGGCTCGAGTCGAGCTACCGAGCCGAGAGAGACTTCCCACGCCATAACGCTGTGAAACAATGCGCGTACGAATGGTGGTATCATGAACCCGGCTATGAATGGCTTGCTGCCAACCCCGTCCTTGTCCCTTTGCTCCCCTCTCTTCTCTGCTCTGCTGCACATGAGGAACATACGCCTCTCGAGGAAGCATACTTAAGCTCCAACGACCCATTCAAGAAACTGCCCCTGGAAATGAAAGACGCCATCCTCGACCTCCTTCCCCCTACCGATATCGCGAGCCTGCGCCTAGCGTCGTGCGCAACACACTTGCCCATTTCGCACTGGCGGGAACTGCTTTGGAAAGAAATGCCATGGTTGTGGGAAATCTGGGACGACGTCGCCCCTTCCACCTGGGCCACCATCTCCGTCCCTGCTCTAGCTGCAAAACAAAAAGAATACGAGAACATGGAAGCGCTGTTGAAAGAGCGTCACGCGATCATCAAGGAGGAGATGCCAGAGATTCTCGATTTGTGGTCTCATCGCCATGGTACCACAGTGGACAAGTCCTATGCGAGCGTTGCTGGCTGGTCAGAGATAGGAGATCCGATAACGCCACAGCTAGTGTGGCACACGAATTGGTGTCTTCTTTACTACTTGATCGGATCGCGCTGGGCTGATCTCAAGGGTTTGCAGAACCGGCAGAGGATTTGGGAAGATATTCAAGAGATCCTAAGCCGGATCGAGAGGTATCGGGAGGAGGGCAGCATAGTGTAGGGAATGTCTTTTGACTGAAGGTGGTGGATAGGGAGGTGTGGGTGGAAACTATCGAGGTAATGGCTGTGGTTTGTTGAGTTTTCTGACCCTGGAGCTTCATTCACCTTCTCGACTTCCACACATAGCTGAACGCTGCGTCTGCTGCTTTTCGCTCCCTAGCTTACAGTCCAGAATTGTAGTAAATCACTGCTCTAACCACAAAGAATAAAGTCTAAGCTGATCTCTCTCCAAGAGGGAAGATGACATGAATCTAATTTTGACGGCTATTTAAGCCGAGAAGGAGGCAGGGATAGGGCAAGGGGTTTGCTGCGAGTCGAGGGTGGGATGCGAGGGTTATAGTCAGATGAGCCACGAGGTCAAAACTCTCAGAGCTCTTTGATCTTGATATATAGCTCTCCGTTTCCTAAATCTACCCCAGTCCGACTGCACTTGTATATTGAATGAATGCGACCGGCTTCGGGTATAGACGCAAACTGGACACTTTTAACTCGAGGGAACCACTAGCCGTATGCTAAACCAGGAGTGATTGCGCTTTCCTTCGATTCATATGTATATACATGCGTGCCGCAATATTGAGTGGCTGTTTAACATAGACGATGACCCCAACTAAAAACCACAGCAAACACGACCTGCACGATTCTATCAATTTCCAAGCTTCTTGCTCTGACGGAAGTTCGGTAAAGCGAGAAAGGCCCCGATCGAATCCTCTTCTCTTCTCCCTTCTCTGCACCTAACGATGGAGATATCCAAACCCGGCGTCGACCATACCATGAACGAAAAAAAACCCAGATATATATCCCACTAGGGCGACCGCGCCCACTGAGGTACCACGGCTTTCCTCTCATCAACGGGGTCATCGAACGATACATCATGGCTTGAACCGTATCTTCCACAACGATACCCGCGGCTTGCATGCAGGAATAAGCGGAAAGCGCCAGAACTGGTTCCGGTTCAGGCCTTGTGCGATATCGCTCAGGGAGAGGAACGTGAGGAATAAGCGAGCGTACTTTGAATGGCAGCGTTCCTCGCGGGGAGGCGAAGCACAGAATTGGCGATGAAGTTTGCCGGGCTTGACATTTTTTTGTTGTTGCTGGTACTTGTGCCAGAATACCCTGCGCGGCATTTATTCCGTTCTGTCTCAAGGATTCTTTCACGCCAAGATCTTGAGCTTGGGAGTGTGGGCTACGAGAGTTTTCAGACATGTTGGAAGGACTGAACACGCGCAAGCGACAATCAAAGGGAGAGCTGCAGGACGTACTGTACAGGCGAGGAAGAGCACGTATGTAAATGCAACGACGGAAGCATTCATCGAAACTTGCAAAAAATATTACGAATTACCATTGTTGTGAGAGAAAGGCTAAAAGCCGTTCTTGCCTTGATCCTGACTTTTTCGATACCCAATGATGGCAAATTGAGCACGAACAGTAAGGAAGACCGAACAATGCAGCCTTCCGTGGTCAACCCCTTCAGGCAGTCAGGCCGGAATCAAAAGGTTCGCCTGATGCCTCAACATACTGTAACGGCGTATCTGCTGGCCAATCTACGATGACTCAGTTGGAAGGCGTCGCGAGGCTGTGCTCGACGTCACATGACAATATCGATGCATACATCAGAAAATTCGAAATGTTGACATTCATTCAGTGATCATGTTGTCGAAGAGTTTCGGCATGTCTCGTTCGTTCATTCAGCGAACGAAATTATGCGGTTAGTGAGGCAGCACGTTCAATAATGAGTCTTTCCTGCGCCTAATCATGTATTTATTCATATGTTTGTATGAACAACTTAGAGTAACAGTGTGCTCATTGATTAAATGACAACAAGAGATTTCATTCTTATTTGCACTTATTTCAGCTTCGCTAGAGATAGAGTACTAAGATTGAATTCTTTCGCTTCTTCTTGATAAGATATTATTCGCATTCAAAAGCGTCGTCTCTTCATCGATGAACTCAGCTAGATGAAATCAGCTACGGAAATAACGGAATACAAGCTCACCAAGCTAGCATAAGTCAAAAATATACCTTACCTTACCTATGTTTAGCCGAGCTCCTAGCTGACATGCTCTAATATGTACAGTAGCCACTCACCCACTCTGCCAAGAGCTAATAGCTAGCTATGTACAAGCGCTTGTAGCCGTTGGTGACAGCCAATTGCTCAAAAGGTACCTACTCGTACCTTAGTAGGTAGCATATGCAGAAAGTTGGGCCGGGGCCGAAAAGTTTTCCAACCCCCCGCCAGCTGTAACCCCTGCTTGTTGCAAGCCCGTCGCCAACAAGAAAAGCCTTCATCGGAAATTTGATTCCTAAGCTCGCATTCGCCTTCTAAATGTTGTGTGTTTGTCCAACATTCTTGTGGCTTCTCCTTGGTGCGGCTTTGAGGAGCAGCCCAGGTCATGAACAGTAGATAGGACTATGTAAGCCTAGATGGCAACTTCAATACTCACATCAGACGATACACATTTTATTCTACTTGTTGAACCACATCTTCATCATGTATCTCTTAAATTCTGTACTTCTCGGGCTCTCTGTTCTAGCGACATCCGCAATCGCTCAGTCAGTCATTGAACGGTGAGTATGAAAGGTCTTCGACTAGATTGACATGACTGACGAAGAAAATAGACGCTTCTCACCTACTGGTCCTCATATCTCCGACAAGTGGTGCGGCATTCACGTCATTCAGTATCAGAAAAATGAGCTCAGCGGTCACGAGCCCAACAGCTCGGAATACGTGCTCGATGTCTGCATCTATGATGACGCGCAGAATCTGCTGAATCCTTCTCGGAGTTCGGGGAATTCGCGATGCTGGATTGTGAATGCATTGAATGGGGTTGCGAATATTGTGCGTTTGCTGTTTATCTTCCTGTCTTGCATGTATTCTTTCATTTCTCTTCTACCTTTTCATTTCTCTCTCATTCCTCTCTTCATCCTCTCACTTCTTCTTTCCCGATTTCTACTAATCTCTATCAAAACAGGTTCCCGCCTTTCGTATTTTCGACAACGTCTACGTCACCGTCGGCGCCGTCGACGACGATTCCATCCTCTTTTCTTACAAGGACCAGAATTGGGGGAGCAATGATCTGACGCATCATTCGAATTTCGGCGCTTATGACGGCGGGAAGAGAGAGGGGAATACGGGATTTACTTGCCATGGATTGTGGAAAGAGTGATGAGATGCATTTTGGGAAGCAGTGCGAGAGGTGTGCGAGTAGCATTATCGGGGGTGTTGTATTCCGTAGATAGACTCCTAACAGCAACAATCAAAATACCAATCCAACAATATGCAGAAATGCTGAGCCGGGGTGGTTGGAATTATTTTGAGCTCATGGTTAAGGCAATCTCAAGGTCTGAACTCGACACTCATGCAGCTAGATAAGCACGCTAATCTCCTTGAGGCGTAGGGTACACTAGGTACCTCCAAGTACCCACAAGTAGCTCAATCCGATGGTAGGTAGACGAGCCGGTGTGGGAATAGTCTTACTACCCCGAATTCTGTTATGGATATACGGAATAACGAGGGGCTGTTGGCAGAGATTAGGGCACGAATAAAACCGCTTTTTCTACAAAAAGCATGTATAATACCTCTTAGCGGCTTTTTTGCTTCGCTTTTTTGGGTTTTTATTATGTAAGCTAGACATGGGTTATGATAGGAAGGTTCACCTCGCTGTTGACCCCTCGCTGTCGTCAGTTCTACTAGCTAACCTGCTTGCAGTCTTGCAGACCTCCAGCAATGCCTCCGCAACGTGGTGGTAGGTCTTTGAACCAGCTCGTCGTCGATAACTTCCAGCAGATAATCGTACCTGAAAGGCTTGCTACTGTTTGTTGGAAATGTTGGAAACAGGGAACGGTACTGTTACCCCTGTGGTTAGTAATCTCCGCATTGATCCGGCGCTAGTGGATGGGTATTTACCCTTCGCCCACTTCTTTCCTTCCTTCTTCATCCCGTATGCTCTACCTACTAGATAGTTCAGTCAAATATATCTATATGCCTTTCTACCCTCGTGTCCTCGTATACCAAGACTGTTCAGTGCCGTCACTGTCATATGATCATGGCTCATGGAGCTACACGTCAGCAGATTCACCTAGATCAGTGTGACCAGTACAGAAGAAGATCTACAAATCCGGATCATCACTCGATTCAGATCACCCTCGATGCAAATATCAGACCCCTCGTCGTCGGTGTAACTAAAAGATTACATCAAATTGCGACAATGGCAGTAAATTGCTATGGCCAGGCTAAATTCTTCGAGCGAGGATACCCTCAACGAGTATTTGAATAGCATCATCGACAGCCAGGTGCTTTTGGAGCTTCCTTTACATGGTGAAGGGGTCAACCTATGTACAGGCAAATTAACCTCTCTATTAATTTGCTACTATAAATATAACCCCTGTGTTTTAAACCTCATCAAAAAGCGTGTATAAAACACGCTTTGAAAGAAACACTCGCTAAGCAGCCTGGTCTGTGCATGAGTGTACATACCTTACTGTACATATCCTTGTCGCCAAATGACCTTGACCACAAGGCTTCATGAGGTCAATGCTTCTCGCCTCTTCAAGTGTTGAGTGACATTGTGGCGTCCTTTGGAAGCGAACGTCTTTCCACCGTGGTCGAGACGTTCGCGCAAACACGATACGAGCTGCAGTGTCTGCCTTTGCAGGAAAACCAATAAGCCACCAAGCCCGTCAAGCCGTCAAGCCGTCAAGCCGTCAAGCCGTCAAGCTTGGAAGCGTCCATCTACTTCACGCTCCCCGTCCCCAATTCTTTCAGCTCTTGTTCCTGAATGCTGAATCAGTAGCTGAGAGCTCTTCTTCCTCCTTTCCCAAGATCACTCTTCCACTTCCTTCGACTCTCTTTCCGCCCTCACCCAACATGCATTTCCTTCCCAACTTCCTCTTCATCCTCCCCCTCGCAGCCGCTGCCTCCGCTATTAGTTGCAATCACGACAATTGCTACCGTGAGATCATAGCCTACGAGAGCAAAACCGCGCCCGCCTTCTGCAGTGTCTATCTTGCCGCTACGTAATGCTTACCTCACTTCCTTCAACCTTTCCCTCCAACCTCTCCCTTCAATCTTCCCTTCAACTGCCCTTTCAGCTTGCTCCTTCAACCTTCCCTTCAACTCCCCTTTCAGCTTGCTCCTTCAACCTTCCCTTCAACTCCCCTTTCAGCTTGCTCCTTCAAGCTCCCCTTTTAAACCCCCGCTTTTGAAGTCATCGGCCAGCCCTCTCCTCATTACCCCAGTCACTTTCAACTCCCTCTGACCTCTCCCACTTCCTCATCACTAACATCCTCTCAGCTCAATCCAAGCCCCCAGCCCTATCGCCACCTGTGGTGCTTCTCGCATCTCCAGTGCTTGCAAGTGCCTAACGACCGCCACGCCTACTGTGACGACAACCACTGCGACGACCACGACGTCTACCTGTCCGGCGGTGGTGAGTGCACCAGGTTGCCCGACGCCAGCGACGTACTGCTGCACGTACTATTGTGGAGCGGCGTTGGTTCCGTTTGGTTTCTGCTCGCCGACCAACGACATTAGTCCGTATTCGTCCTGTTGTGTGTGTGGGACGCCGAACTGCGGGTTGGGACCGGGGTGAGACGTGCGAAGATTGAGAGGGCGATATCGAGCGAGGGAGTAAGAGGGGAAACGCACATACTGTTGGAGGAATAGGAAGATAATCCGACGATGAAGAATATGAGTCACGTAATACAGAGAACAAAGCGAGGCTGTCTGGTGAATCGTGGCTCTTTGGTAGAGTCGCTTGTTTTTAAGCACATCTACTTGTAACGACACGATCACAAATTGGAGAACATTCATACGGCAGATCACGTACTACTCTAATCACCAGTGTACATGAACAGATCCTTCAACGCCCATCCACAATCCCCATCACGACCAAGGGCCTTCGCATCACGAGAAGTACCGATAAAAGAGACGAAGATCCCACCACTTACCCAGCCACTTTGGCCTCTCCTTTCAGTCAAGATGTGTAACTCACTCTGCCACGGTGCCTATGTACTCCACAGCTGCCAGCTTTCTTTCCCGCACCATTTCTGACGGACGCCGGCAAGGCGAGAACTTTTCCACTATCATTCATACCTGCATGGAAAGTGTACTGTTGAGACATCAACTGAGCGCTAGGCAGTCGCCGTTGAGCTCAGGTGGCAAGTGACACTCTTCTTTGTTTGACAATGATGCAGGCAACCCGGCCAGTCCAGGCTCTACGTCTCATCGAACCCGAGGCCATGCTCCCCCAGTGCTTCTCTAGTGCTTCCTCAGTGCTCCCTCAGTGCTTCTCTCGTGCTCCATTTAAAAAGCGGTTCTGCTCCCTTTCCCCGAATGAAAACGGCCAATCCTCGATTTGAAGTTCGAAGCGTATATATATAATTCGTATATGTATACAATGAAGTAAATAACCCTTCAAATCTCCCATCCGCTTTCCCCCAAATCCCTCGACTCACATCCCCAAAACCTCCATCTCCCTCTGTTCTCGAGCTCTTAATCGGCTCCCCCCCATCCATCCCAGCAGCATATATAGGCTAAACTTCCGCGTGCAAACTCGTCCCATCGTCAAGGTACTGTGGGTCCGTCAAAATCCGCCTTTCAATGACCTCAGACACAAAGTTTCTGATTTTTTCTCAAATATGCAGAAGAGGGCACGATAGGCAGCATGTGTATGTATGCCCTGGATATAATTCGGTATTACATAGCGCCGAAATAGGTGACACGGGTCGACGTTGTTCTCGAACATGATACCCGTGATTTTTGTTGTTGATGAAGTTGGCAGGTTGGGTTCATGTTTGGTTGATTCGAGGAGGTGAAGGAATTGGAGAGCGCATGTTTCATTAATCGCTATATAGCGTTTAGATATAAGTTGCCGCGAGCTTTTCATCTTCGCGTCGTTCGATCGTTTTGCCCCACATCTTCATCACGTATTAGCATGTGCAGAAAGGTTTCGAATTCTTGGCATCGCATTTGTCACCCCCCCCTCTTTCCCCCCCCTCTTTTATATTTACTATTGAATTCAGACATTCTTGATACCTTGAAACCTTCGAAGCCTATTTTCGTGTTCAAAACATTCAGCAAGTAAAAATGAATTGAAGCTATTCAAAAGCACTTGTTTACTGACCTGTCAAATAACTATGTCTCGAACACTGAATTCAGTCATTCGCTCGATAATAGTACGTCTTCTACTACTACACTGACGCTCTCTAGCTATCATTGAAGAGATTCACTGTTATTTTGATATCGTTTATAATATACTGAAGAATCTATTTATATATCATTTCTCGTGCAGGCCTCAGTTTCGATTCAAGAGCGCTTCTCGCAAGATCTGACTCGTTGAAGACTTGCTTATAGTCTATCTTAAACAGCGGTCATGAGCTATACAGAAAGAGATAATTTGATTTCTATGAGAGAAATAAGACTTAAATGTTTATAGATTCACGATATCGAGAATTCTGAAGAAGAGGCGCTGAAGTAAAAAACAGAGACAACTGTTACGATCCTAGCTACGCACCTTCGTTGGTAGCTATGTTGGTGGCTATGTTGATGGCTATGTTGATGGCTATGTTGATGGCTATGTTGATGGCTATCCTGAGGGCTATCGCCGATCGCTCGCCGCTAGGGCATAGGCTTGTTCCGAAGCCAACCCTATTCAGGGTTAGCTTATGTTCTCCTGAGTCATATAG